>Ga0163149_10000536_pt1 | contig 50393 bp, 47 predicted proteins | sample OliLakLV19MP5G1_FD_148604 | JGI IMG/M metagenome (GOLD analysis project Ga0163149, IMG submission 148604) | Freshwater microbial mat bacterial communities from Lake Vanda, McMurdo Dry Valleys, Antarctica - Oligotrophic Lake LV.19.MP5.G1 | ecosystem: Environmental > Aquatic > Freshwater > Lake >...
GTATTTCTATTTTTGAATCGGATAGCGTCATGTTGAAAATACCAACCACCGGTTTATACACGGATATAGTTGTGTTGTCCAATTAGCAGCAAAACATATTTTAAAGCATTTCCCAGAGGTCAAAATAATAAACATCACCATGTTTGATAATGAAGCTATTATTTTGGATTTGTTTCGTGCAGGGGTTCATGGTATTTTACTTAAAGGAGCCGAAACTATTGATGGATTAAACACTGCACTCATGGAGGTAATGAATGGCACGAGGTATTACTCGAATGAAATACAACAATTACTTGCTATAAATTCCCATCAATTTAGCCTCCCATCCAGGCTGAATTTTACTCCTCGAGAATTAGAAGTACTTCGCCTGACTTCGGGAGGTAAATCTTCTAAAGAAATAAGTTTAGCAATGGATATCTCTATTGGTTCTGTTGAAAATTATCGCAAAGAACTTCTTCGGAAAACTAAGACCAAAAATGCTGCTGAATTGATAAGTTTCTCTATGCTTAACGGGGTTTTATAGTTAATTTTTATATGATTTTACAGTTTCTATCGTGCCGCCATATCACCGAAAGAACGACTGCGGATAAGTTGGGAGTCTGGTTTTAATAAAAAGACCTGCACACTCCGCCCAGTAAACTACGAACAAAACTTGTTTATGTGCATCAGATGATTGCAATTTGTTGATTTTCATATTTCGTGCTCCGCCATGAAAAAGCGTCAGGCATTTTCACACCTGACGCGCTAATACTATAAGAGAACTAATATCTAATCGAGACCACCTTTGCGGGTAGCCTTTCTCTGCTCAGGCCACTTACCGAATTCACCTTTTTGATTTGCCGGCAACACACTCTTATCACGCTGTGTCTTTTGTGGATCTTCACACGCCATATAAACTAAAATGGCAGCAAGCATCGCATTGTTACGCACATCATCAAACACAATCTTATCATACGTATCACGATTGGTGTGCCAGGTGTAAGTTCCATACGACCAGTTTAATGAACTCAATGAAAATCCGGGAGCACCAACGGCAACAAACGATGCGAAATCAGAACCGCCACCACCGGGTGTGCCCGGGAATTTTGTTTCAATACCTTTCTTAATGTCTTCAGGAACTTCAGCTAACCAGCGGGTGATGTAATCATAAGAATGTAAAAATCCCTGCCCTGAAATATTCACCACGCGTCCCGTTCCATTGTCTTGATTGAATAACGCTTGAAGATTATCAACGATCTCAGGATGATCTTCCACAAATGCTCTTGAGCCATTCAACCCTTGCTCTTCACTTCCCCAATGGCCAACCAAAATGGTACGCTTTGGGTTTGGATATATTTTTTTCAAAATCCGCATGGCTTCCATCATCACCAGTGTGCCTGTGCCATTATCGGTCGCACCAGTGCCACCATCCCACGAATCAAAGTGTGCAGATAGCATTACATACTCATTGGGTTTTTCACTTCCCTTAATTTCTGCAATGGTATTATAGGTTGGTACTATTCCATTTTCCTTTGAATCGGCACGCAGACTAATCTTAGGTTTTTTTCCTGACTCCGCAAGACGATATAACAATCCATAATCTTCCAATGCAACATCAATAGTGGGAACCTTCTTCGTGTTCGCACCAAATATTTTATTGACTCCAAAACCTTTCGACCACAATGAAGTAACAACTCCTACTGCTCCAGCCTTCTCAAGTGCAACAGGAAGTGTACGTGTAGTATATCCTGTTTTCTTTATTCGCTCTGTCCACGCATCCGTTTGAACGGTGCGTGCCGCTTTCATTTTTTCAAAAGACTCCTTGGTTCCAAACTCCTCCCAATTGTAATCCGGTCTGCCCGAAGGTTGAGCCGTTGAAATCATCACAAACTTTCCTTTTACTGCTGGCAACCAATTTTGAAATGCCAATGAGTCTGCCAAATCCGGAATGATAATCACCTCAGCCATTACGGCTTTACCTCCGGTACTTGGGCTCCATGCCAACTGAGTTCCTTCCAGTGATTTCACCCAAGGAGCCACCATATCAATATGAGTTATGCCACGCTCCCATCCACGCCACTCACCCCATTTTTCATTTCTTACGGAAATACCCCAATCGGTATATTGAGCGATTGCCCATTCATGGGCCTGATTCATTTTTGGAGAGCCAACTAATCGCGGCCCAATTTGATCTACCAGCTCATGCGCTAATTTTTCAAGTTGTGAATTTTCATTCGCCTCTTTCACGATGCTCTCAATAATCGCGTCCTTAGTTTGAGCACTTGCTATGCTCACACAAAAGATAAGCACGACTAAAATCAATTGACTAATTTTTTTCATAATCATGTGTTGAATTCTTTATTTCTTCTGATAATTGAATTAGTCATTCTCCTTCATCGTTGCCAGAAAGCTAACCAGATCCCTGATTTCCTTCTTCGAAAGTAAAAACCGCATGGGTGGCATACTCGACATGCCGTTCGTTCTTTTAGCAATGTTTTTCGTAGTGATAAGCGTGTCTGGTTTATCTCCAATTTTCACCAACAGACCATTTGGTTTTTCCTGCTGTAAAATCCCATTGATCTTTTTACCACTGGTAAGTTCAAGAGATACCGTTCCATATCCTGGGGCTATACGTGCACTTGGATCAATCAAGGATTCTAAAATTTGCTCACGGGTTAATCGTGATGCGATACCGTTAAGTCGCGGACCTGCATTACCACCATAATCACCATACGCATGGCAGCGTATACATTGAGCGGTTTGGTTACTATAAAAAATTCCTGAACCGCGATTAGCATCTCCACCCAACAAACTTCCTGCATAACTGGCTTTAAGTGAATCAGGCGATTGCACTTTGCTGATTTCCTTATAGCGCGCAATTAATTGTGGCGAGCGAGTGCTATCGATGGCCTCTGCCAATTCAAGATACGTTTCACTAGGAAGTTTCCCACTTTCCATTCTGGTAAGTAGTTGCTCAAGAAGTTTTTGTGAACTTTCAATTGGGAAACTTCCAAGCGTGGTGATGGCGGCTTGTTTTTCCTCAACGGTCTTCGTGTTTATGACATCCGTCAGTAATGTCAACATCAACTCTTTGGAGATGTTCATCTTGGGTAATAAATCCAAACCAACAACGCGAACACTTTTTTCTTTATCAGAAAGAGCTTTGGTGATCGCATCACCTATCTGCTTGTCGTTAAGACTTGCCAATGATTTTAAACTTTCCGCTCTAACTTCGGGTTTTGGATCACTTTTCAATAAAGTAAACAACTGGGATGAAGCTTTATCAATACTAAGCTTTCCAATGGCTTTCACTGAACTCAATCGTATCGATGACTCTTTATTGCCACTAAGCTGGACAAGAATATCAGATGCCTTACTCTTCACAACCTGTGGATCTCTGGTAATTGCTCCACGGAAACGCCCATCCACACGATCCAACACCGATGGTTTAGTCCAGGTGCTCAACGCATCAATCGCTTCGGCTCTCATCGCTACGGGACTTCCTTCATGTTTTGCATAGTCAATCAGATTCTGCATCGCCCGATCATTACCCACTCTTAAATTAGCATTGATAGCTCGTCTGATTAATGCTTCATTGGTAAAGCGATAATTATTAAGCACATCTCCCAACGCTGGCAACGCTGCCTCAATAGAAAGGTCATCGTTAATGGCGCGTGCCGCTTCGGTCACAATATATTCATCTGAGTCTTCGAGGAATTCTGCAGTCCCAGGATTCTTTAATCTTCTCAATGCAACCACCGCTGCAATTCTCACGGCACGTGATGGATCTTTTGAAAGTGCTACGATAGGTTCTTCTTTTCCAATTCGCGCCAACGCAAGACTTCCTGCATGGCGGATATAAATATCTTCATCGTTGTTTGATCGCAATAGTTCGATAATAGGATTGATCGCAGATTCATAAGCAATTCTTCCTAATGCTTCTGCGGCAAAAAATCGCGCGCGACTAAACTCATCTTTCAGCAAAGGCAATAATACTGCACCGGCATCTTTATAACGAACATCACCAATCCACTTCGCAGCTTGTGCACGAATTTCAGGATCAGCGTCTTTTAATAATGGCACCAATATCTGAGCGTGCTTCAAATCCTTGCGTGCAAACTGACTCACACCCCAAATGGAATTTACTCTCGCCAATTGGTTTTCGGTTTGTGAAATATTCTGCTTGAATACGTCCAACCCTTTCTCTCCACGGGTAGCCAATTCAAATTGTGATTTTTGTCGAATACGCATGTCTGTGTGCTTTAGCAATTCACTCAGCTTATCTTCCTTGTATTTCTTAAAATCATCTGCCAATAAAATTTTTACTTGTTTACGCTCTTCACTCATGGCACCGGCAACATCCAGTTTCCAAACACGGCCATAGTCTTTCGTGTCCCAACCATCAATCCAATCAGCAAGATACATGGCACCATCTGGTCCGAAGTCAATGCCCGTGGCCAGCACTCCTCTCAAAATCATTTTCGATTCACCCATTTCAAATGTTGCTCCCTTCGGAATCAACTTGAAAGAATAAATACCTGATCTGGATGGATTGCCAACAAACTCACCCACAAAAAAAGTATTCTTCCATTCCGGACTCAGCGCAGTGCCTGGATTATAAAGAAACCCTGTAGGTCCATTAACAAAATTTTTAATGGGGGGCAAGAAATAAGCGGCCTGACCATCAAAGCGAGGCACATGCATTTTTTCATCCATCCAGACTTTGTAGGTGTTGTTATCCGGATCCCGATATTTTCCAAACTGCCAATTGGTTCTCCATCCGGTATCTGATCCATCAACAATATAAACGATGCGCTCACTCTCACCGGGGTGATCCCCATCGTTATCTTCACTGATCAGGTTTCCATATTCATCGAAAGCAAATTCGTGTGTGTTACGGTTTCCGTAAGCAAATACTTCAAAGTCGCTACCATCGCGATTTGATCGTACAATAACACCACTGTTGGGATGCTCCCATTTTTTTCCATCAGGGCTGGTGCCATTAAACCCAATGTCTCCTATTTGCCAATATATTTTTCCTTCAGGCCCCACTTCAATACCCGACATGCCATGACCGCCAAATCCTACGTGGATACCATAGCCATGAGAGATCGAAGTTTTTTCGTCAATCAAGCCATCGCTATTTTTATCATTCAACCTCCACATGTCAGGACCGATGTTGACGAAAAGATCATCTCCGTGTTTCATTACTCCGCCCATGGCATCCGTTACTTCATCATTAAAATCTTCAATCACCAATTGCGACATGTCGGCAACACCATCGCCATCGGTATCTTCCAGGCGATATACATGTTCCTTCTCAACCGTCATATCTTTCCAATCGTGGGAGCCATCTCCATTTAAATCGGCCAGCCATTCGTTCTTCTTGCTGTTTTCAGGAGCTAATACTTTTTTCAGGAAAGTCCTTTTCTCTTCGATCGTTTTTAGTTGGATCGATTCAATCTCCCAATCCTGATGACCACGAATATCGAACTCAGAATTCTTCTGACGATTAGTGCGTGTGTAATACAACTTTCCATAATCATCCACATCAATAGCCACCGGGTCTGCTACCAAAGAATCTACTCCCCAAATGTTCAATGTAAAGCCCTCCGCAAGTTGCGGTGATACTGTAGCCTCCGTGGCTTTTGCCATCTGAGATGCCTGTTGAGGATCTATGCTTTTGATTTTCTTATCAACAACTTCTTTCTCTTGTTGACAGCCAACAACGAATAATGTAGTGAAGATGGCTGAGATCCAAAATGTGTATTTAACTTTCATCATAATGATTTTGCTTGCGTTTATAGTTGACTTAAAATTTCTTGAGTGTGTTCGCCAAAATGTGGTGGTGGAAGGAGGTCGGTTACCGGTTGCCAGTTGCCAGTCATCTTCGGTATGAATGTTTTCACTCCGGTGAGATCTCCATTTTTCAATAATAGTTCTTTCGCTTCATTCATCCCAAATACTTCTTTCATGTTTTGAATAATGCCTGCAGGAATTTTATGGGAATTAATTTTAGCCATTAATTCTTCCGAATCAAACTTGTGAATTTCCCTGGATAAAAAAGTGGTTAGTTCATCACGATGAGTAACTCTTGCGTGATTGCTCTTAAACTTGTCGATCGTACTCAAAGCATCTAAGTTCAACACATTCAACAAATCGTAAAATTGCCGATCACTTCCCACTGCTAACAAAATTCTTTTTCCATCTTTCGTGAGAAATGATTCACCGTAAGGAGCAATGTTTGGATGAGCTGATCCCTGACGGGTGGGGAGTTTTTTTGCCACCAACCAATTTGTCGCCTGATTTGCTAAAGACGAAATGGCGGCTTGTATCAATGATACTTCCACCAGACTTCCTTCTCCAATACGATCACGTTTCAGCAATGCGAGCAACAATCCCTCTTTCAAATGATGGGCGGCTAAAATATCAATTAAAGCCACCGGCATCTTAACAGGCTCACCATTTTTCTCTCCATTCAAATCAATGAATCCGCTCTCTGCTTGTATCACAGCGTCATAACCTACGCGGTCATTGTCGGAACCGTAGCCGGTGATTTGACCGTAGATCAGTTGTTGGTGGTTAGTTATTAGTTGTTGGTAGGATACGCCTAGCTTCTCTGCATCGCCTGGTTTGTAACTGGCAATAACAATATCGCTTTTGGCGGCAAGGTTTTGCACGATTGATTTCCCTTGCGGGGAACTCAAGTCTATGGCAACGGATTTCTTCCCCCAATTCACGGAACAGAAATAGGCGGAGCGGTCATCGGTTTGCTCATCGCGGCCTTTCCAGGTGCGGGTTACATCACCACCCGTTTTCAGGTTCTCCACTTTAATTACCTGGGCACCCAGTTCAGCAAAAAACTGGCCTACACCAGGGCCCGCTAATACTGAGGCTAGTTCAAGCACTTTTAAACCTTCTAACATAGTTTTTGAGATGTAGAGCGCCTCGGCTTATTTGTCCTAACAGTTTGTTAATAAGCGAAAACGGACAACGAAATTAGAATGATTTGTCGCATTTTTGCGTTTTCGATCAAACTTAAAAAGCTACTCATGAGGATTTCTCTGATAATTATACTGGCGGTTCTTATTGGGGCTTGCAGCCCTAAAAAAAATGAACTGAAAACCGGGCTGTGGAGGGGAGTTATCGAAATGCAAGGGCAACAGTTACCCTTTGGGTTCGAAGTGCAAAAATCAAATGATCAATACAGTATTAACGTAATTAATGCAGAAGAAAAACTCGCACTCGATGAGATTTCTGTATCGGGTGATTCAGTTCGAATTGTCATGCACATATTCGATTCTGAACTTCGCGCCAAAATTGAAGGTGACAAATTGAGTGGAATCTTTATTAAGAATTATGATCGTATTAATAAGCTTCCCTTCAACGCCACATATGGTGATGACTTCCGCTTTGCAAAAGATGCGGAAACGGAGTTAGACTTTTCTGGAAAATATTCATTGGAGTTTCAGTCGCCAACAGAAAAGTATGTTGCTGTGGGAATCTTCAAACAATCCTATAGTAAAGTGATAGGAACATTTCTAACTCCCACAGGAGATTATCGATATCTTCAAGGCGATGTGATCGATAATGAATTATTCCTAAGTACATTTGATGGAAATCATTTATTTGTCTTCACCGCGAATTTTGAAGGTGACTCGATCAAAGGAAATTTCTATTCAGGAAAAAAAAGCCTTGAGTCGTGGAAAGGTATCCGCAATGCAAATGCTTCGCTACCTGATTTAGAATCATTAACATTCTTAAAGCCCGGCTTCGAAACACTTGATTTTAATTTTCCTGATGTCAATGGAAATAAAATCAGCAATGCGGATGAGCGCTGCAAAGACAAAGTGGTAATTCTGCAAATCTTTGGTACGTGGTGCCCCAACTGCATGGATGAAACAAAGTTCTTAACACAATGGTATGAACAGAATAAAGTTCGGGGTGTAGAAATTCTTGGACTTGCCTATGAACGAAAAGATGATTTTGAATATGCGAGTGGTCGTGTAAAGAAGATGAAAGAGAAATTAAAAGTCGGTTATGATTTTGTCATTGCCGGAACAAACGACAAAGCAAAGGCATCTGAAACATTACCTGCATTAAATAAAGTATTGGCTTTTCCCACCACTATTTTTATTGGAAGAGATGGAAAAGTAAAACACATTCATACAGGGTTTTCGGGTCCCGGAACTGGAATTTATTATGATCAATTCAAAGAGCGATTTAATCAGATAGTTAATGAACTTTTAAACGAGAAATTAGATTTAATCCATTAGCTTCAAGCTACAAGCCTCGGGCTACAAGCAAAGTTTGCCGTAGCCTGAAGCTTGCAGCTTGTGGCTTGAAGCAAAATGAAAAAAAGAGTAGTAGTCGGTTTATCAGGTGGAGTAGACTCCAGTGTAACGGCATACTTGCTGAAAGAGCAAGGCTATGATGTGATTGGTATGTTCATGAAAAACTGGCATGACGACTCTGTGACCATCAGCAACGAATGTCCCTGGCTCGATGATAGCAACGATGCGATGATTATCGCTCAACAACTAGGCATTCCCTTTCAAGCCATCGACCTAAGCAAAGAATATAAAGAACGCATTGTCGATTACATGTTTGCCGAATACCAACGTGGTAGAACTCCCAACCCAGATGTGCTGTGTAACCGCGAAATCAAGTTTGATGTTTTTCTGGATGCTGCTATGAAACTTGGTGCCGACTATGTGGCAACAGGACATTATTGCAGAAAAGGCGAGCTACAAAAAGATGGAAAGACTATTTATCAATTATTAGCAGGCAAAGATCCCAACAAGGATCAAAGCTATTTTCTTTGTCAGCTTAAGCAAGCACAATTATCAAAAGCATTATTTCCCATTGGAGAATTGCTTAAACCAGAAGTAAGAGCGATTGCTAAAAAAGCAGGTCTTGCTACTGCTGAGAAGAAGGATTCTCAAGGATTATGCTTTATTGGGAAAGTACATCTTCCAGAGTTTTTACAACAAAGGCTGGCGTCTAAAAAAGGAAAAGTAATTGAAGTAGGAGCAGATTCATCAGCGTTTAAAAATAGTATTGAATCAGATGATTTAGTCAATGTAACTAAACGCTATGAATTGTTTCCCCAACTGGGCGAAGTAGTAGGTGAACATAACGGTGCACATTTCTATACCATAGGTCAGCGAAGAGGATTGAACATCGGTGGTTTTGAAAAACCATTGTTTGTAATCGGAACAGATACCGATAAGAATGTTATCTATACGGGAATGGGTGATGATCATCCCGGGCTCTATCGCAAAGGACTTTTCATTCCCAACGCAGAAGAGCATTGGATACGGGAAGACTTGAAATTGCAAATCGGTGAGCAAAAAGATTACCTGGCACGCATTCGTTATCGTCAAAAACTGGAGCCATGTACTTTATTCAAAAGAGAAGAGGGTGTTTACATTATTTTTGATAGACCACAACGTGGAGTAACTCCTGGCCAGTTTGCAGCATGGTATGAAGGAGATGAATTAATCGGATCGGGGGTTATTGATTAAGTTTCGATCTATGAGTTTCTAACCATGAGCTGTGAAGTCTACTGCTCTTTAAAGCCAGAAACACCTCCTGAAACGATAAACTTCATCGCGGCAGGCCCGGAAATATTCAATGGTTTTACGCTTGTCTTCGGTACCAGAAAATGATTTCCTGAAAACGCATAGGAGTGTGGAAAATAAACTGCCACCATATCATCAAGGCCTAAATCAGAAAGATCCTCTTGAGTGACAAAGCCAATTTGATGAAGGCTGTTTTCCTTATTGATAGTAACTAGTACCGGTTTATTGAATTTTCTTTTGTCGCCTACAAAGGCACCAATCAAATCTTTAATGGAGGAATAGATTAGTTTAACAAACGGAATTTTATTCATCACATGATCAAACCAATCGGTGGCTGTGCGCACGGCAAAATTGGAGGTCAGGTAACCGAATATGGTGATGGCTCCAAAAATGATGATGAACCCTAAACCCGGATAAGGGAGATTAAGCAAGCCATCCAGCCAGGAAAATGAAAGAAAAATAAAATAACCGGTAGCCACCAAGGGTACAATAAACAAGGTGCCACTGAAAAAATACCGGGCAATAGTTCTGAAAGGAGTTTTCATATCTGTAAAATTAAAAAGGCTTCCGATTAGTTCGGAAGCCTCTTCATTATCTTTTCATCAACTCTTAAAGAGAGAATCCTAAGAAACTCAGGAATCCGAGTGACATTAATCCAACCAAAATAAATGTTATTCCCAATCCGCGAAGGGGAGCAGGCACATTTGAGTATTTCATTTTTTCACGTAACCCTGCTAACGCCACGATTGCTAACAACCATCCAATGCCAGAACCAAATCCGAATACAGTTGCTTCAGCCAGGTTATAAGGTCTGCCTACCATAAAGAGAGCACCACCTAATATCGCGCAGTTCACTGCAATCAGCGGCAGAAATATTCCCAGTGTTCCATAAAGAGCCGGAGAGAACTTTTCAACTGCCATTTCGGTCAACTGCACAACCGCTGCGATTACGGAAATGAAAACGATGAATTGAAGGAAGTTCAAATCAATAGAGGCAAAATCTTCTCCTAACCATGCCAATGAGCCTGGGTTCAAAACATAATTTTGAATCAACCAATTGATTGGAATTGTAACCCCCAACACAAAGATCACCGCAATGCCGAGACCGAAAGCTGTCGTCACTTTCTTTGAAATTGCCAGAAACGAACACATGCCTAAGAAGTAGGCAAAAATCATGTTATCGATAAAAATCGAACGAACACCAATGTTAATTAAGTTCTCCATAGTCTTTATAATTAATGAGTTTCACGATAACCATTAATCGAACGCTGAACCCATATGATTACACCCAACAAAATACAAGCACCGGCAGGTAAAAGCATTAATCCATTGCCTTGGTAATGCAAACCCATTGATTCAAAAACCTTCCATTCAAAAGCCCAACCTTTAAAAAGAGTTCCTGAGCCAAGCAATTCACGGAAGAAAGCCAGAATCAACAAAATCATTCCATATCCTAAACCATTTCCTAATCCATCCAGCAAAGAAGGAAATGGCTTATTTCCCATCGCATACGCTTCCAGTCTTCCCATCACAATACAATTTGTTATGATCAGACCGACAAAAACAGATAGCTGTTTTGAAATGTCGTACACATAAGCCTTGAGTAATTGGTCAACCATAATTACCCACACAGAGACGATCGCTAATTGCACGATAATACGAATCCGCGAAGGAATTGTATCACGAAGCATCGAGATAAACAGATTTGAAAATATCGTTACGAAAGTTAGACCGGCCGCCATAAAAAAGGCAGGCTTAATTTGCGAGGTTACAGCCAACGCTGAACATACTCCTAAAACCTGAACGGTTATTGGGTTATCAATATCTAACGGATTTGAAATCAGTTTTTTGTTTTTCTTTGATAACAACGGCTCTGACTTCTTTTCGACTTGTACAACTTCTACTACTTCTGCGCTCATAAGTTAGCTTGTTGATTTATTCCTTTATTTTTTTCAAGATACTTCTGGTAGCAACCAAAGTATTCCTTTAGCATATTATTAACTCCTTTTGCAGTTAAGGTGGCACCCGACATACCATCTACCTTGTGAGGGTTATTTGAATAATCTATTCCTTCGCCTTTTTGCATCACAACAGAAACGAGCGTTGCTGCTTGAAAAATCTGCTTGCCCTTATAGCGTTCCTGAATTTCAGAGGTAGCAATACGAGCCCCTAAACCTGGTGTTTCTCCAACATGAGAATAGCTAACTCCCTTGATGGTATTAAAGTCTGACTCCAATGCTACGAATCCGGCTATGGTATTCCATAATCCGAATCCAAAAACCAGAATTACAGCATTCTCTACTTTACTAGAATCCGTTGCACTGATAAATTCATAAACTGGCAACATGCGCTCCTCCGGTAGTTTTTTATATTCAACTCCTACATTTACGTCTGCCGCTTTCTTATCCACCCGATTACCGTTAACGTCAATTACTAACTCTCGAATGCGTGATTCATAAAGTTTGGTAATATCAGCTCCTTCTTCCAATGTCATCACCGTTGAAAGAATATTAGACTTACGCTCAAATTCAATGTTTGCGTCCTGACGAGGTTTTAACGCCTGGGAGGCAAAAGCAAGTAAGCCACCACACACAATGGTGAGCATGGCTGAATAAAATACTATGTAACCGTTAGACTGTCGCACGTTGTAATCTTCTTTTTTTGTTTGCACTAACTACAAAATAATCAATCAGAGGAGCGAATACGTTCATTAATAATATCGCCAGCATGATGCCTTCCGGATAAGCCGGATTGAATACACGTATTAAAACGGTAAACATACCGATAAGTAGACCATAAACCCATTTACCTGTTTCTGTCTGTGAGGCGGTAACCGGATCCGTTGCCATAAAGACTGCCCCGAATGCGAGGCCACCAATCACCAGATGATAATATGCGGGCATCTCAACAAAAGCGTTTCCACCGACAAGGTTTAAAAACAATCCCATAGCGTATGCGCCACCAAAAACACTTACGATAATCTTCCAACTTCCTGCACCTGTTGCAATTAAAATGAATGCTCCGATCAAACACATCAGTGTGGATGTTTCACCTATCGAACCGGGTCTTAATCCCATAAAGAGATTAGAAAAAGTGAATACTCCTTCGTTCCATCCGGCACCAAATGAATTGAATGATTCAACTACATTCTGTCCGGTGGTTGCAGCATCACCCGCCAATGATAACGGTGTTGCTCCTGAGTATCCGGCCACGGGTTGTGCATCACCTAAGTAAGTCCACACTCCCCCGGAAATATCGGTAGGATAAGCAAAATATAAAAATGCTCGCGCGGTAAGGGCAATGTTCACCACATTCATACCCGTGCCACCAAATGCTTCTTTGCCGATGATGACAGCAAATGCTGTTGCCACAGCAACTTGCCAAAGTGGTATGTCAGGAGGCATCACTAATGGAATAAGCATGCCCGTTACAAGGAACCCTTCATTAACCGGGTGTTTGCGAAGTGAGGAAAAGACGAATTCTATTCCTAAACCAACTCCATAAGAAATAATAATGATAGGAACTACCTGCAAAGCACCCACCCAAAGTTTATCTCCTAATGTTGCTCCTGCCTGGCCGATTGCTAAAAAATGCTGATGGCCTACATTCCAGATACCAAATAAAAGGCATGGCACCATCGCAATGATTACTGTCATCATCAAGCGCTTCAAGTCGATAGCGTCACGAATCTGAGATCCTTTTACGTCATTGGTTGTATTAGGGGCAAACATGAAAGTATCTAATGCTTCATAGGCATAATAATACTTCTCCCACTTTTGACCCTTCTCAAAATTGTGCTTTACCTTATCAAGCTGATTTCTCAAAAAATTCATCTGAACCGAATTAACTGTTTTGAACTAAATCAAGTCCTTCCCTCAATATCTCCTGCACCTTGTGTTTGGATACATCCACAAACTCACACAAAGCAAGATCTTCTTCAATGACTTCGTAAATACCCAATGCCTCCATTTCATCAATGTCCTCGGCAAGAATACTCTTTAATAAATGAGTAGGAAGAATATCCATTGGGGTAACCTGTTCGAATACTCCGCTTTGAACAAATGCTCTCGGCTCACCGTGGGTATTCGTATCAACAACACGTTCTTTATTAGGGGATAAGAACGAGAACAACCCGATAGAACGGTGGAAACTTAATTTTCTGGCTCCTGGCGTAATCCATCCAACAAACTCGTAGTAGTCGCCTTCCGGCAACACAGATACTTGCTGATCAAAGAATCCTATGTGTCCGTCCTTTCCGATCGATGTTCCGGTTAGCGGGTTACCCGAAATAACACGAACATGGTCGTTGTTAAGATTCTTATCCAGGAACTTCTTTACAGAAGCGCCAGTAAAGGTTTTATAGTATTGCGGATTTTTAACTTCTGATCCAGTCACAGCCACAATTCTGGATGCATCGTAGATTCCTTGTAAGAAGAGCTTTCCTATTTGGATAACGCCAAGCGGGCTGATTGTCCAGACTACATCTCCCTTATTGATGGGGTCTATATGATGAATCTGTACACCTACGCAACCTGCCGGGTGTTGACCTGAAAACTTATTTACGTTAGCGCCTTTTACTTGTGAAAACACTGTAGAGAGCTCACTGCTGGAATGCGTATTTACATGAACAGTGCCAGAGGTCAACTTTTTCAAAACATCAACTCCCACCTGAAAGGCTTGGTCCTGTCCTTTGAAAAGAATGCTATAATCAGGAGCCAGCGGGTGAGTATCAAAAGCAGAGATATGAATTGCCTTGGGTGTTGCCATTGGATCTGCCACCACACCATAGGGGCGCTGGACGATGGAGGGCCATATACCTGATTTCAGGATTTGATTTTTAATTTCTTGTGCCGGAAGGTTGCCAATATCAGAAATTGAAAACTTTGGAAATGTCTCGAACTCTACCTTTTTGTCGGCAAGAATCTTAATCTCCAATAATTTTCTTTTCTCACCACGCTTGATTTCCACGATCTCACCGCTAACAGGAGCAGTAAAAAGAATATTTTCATGTTTCTTATCATGGAAAAGGGCTGTTCCTGCCTTTACAGAATCACCTTCTTTCACAACGACCTTCGGTAGATAGATGCCATGAAAATCAGAAGGTTTGATGACAAAAGTTTCAGGCTGTTCGGGTTCTACAACTTTGGGGGCTGCTTTGCCCGCCAGGTTGATGGTAAAACCTTTCTTGAGTTTGATGAATTTGCCCATGAGCGGAGTGGCAATAATTTTGGTTTAGAACGGGGCAAAATTAGCAATTAAATTCTACCATCAAAGACTTGAATTATTAAAGAATTAATGGAAAAATGTAGATTTTAGAATTGTCTAACCCTTGACTTTATGGGCAGGGAACATCTTAGTCAAAGCAAGACGGATTACCTCATCCACTTGTTCATCAATGGTAATATGGGTGGTATCGATTGAGATGGCATTTTGGGCCTTTATTAAAGGACTTTCCTTCCTGGTGCTGTCAATCTGATCTCGCTTAGTCAGGTTATCAATTATTTCATCAATGTCCACCAGGTCATTTTTCTCCAACAATTCCTTTTGTCTTCGAAAGGCCCTTACCAGCATATCCGCAGTCGCAAATATCTTCAGCTCGGCATCCGGAAAGACAACGGTGCCAATATCGCGGCCATCCATAACGATTCCTTTCTCTTTTCCCAGTTTGCGTTGTTGCTCAACCATGGCCACCCTCACGTTTTTTATGGCGCTCACCTGGCTCACATTTTCTGATATCCTCATCTTGCGGATAGCCGATTCCACAGTAATACCATTCAAAAAGGTTTCCGAGATTCCTTTTGAATTAATCACGAAGGTAATGCGAACCTCACCGAGTGCCTTATCAACTTCCCTGAGATTGGTAATGCTTACATGATGATCAAGAAAATATACTGTTACTGCCCGGTACATGGCACCCGAATCGATATATCGGTAGTTCAACTCCTTAGCGACCTCCTTTGCCGTGGTGCTCTTGCCGCATGCTGAATAACCATCAATAGCAATAATGATCTTTTTCATCAGCAATCTTTAAGTGGACAAGGCATTGGCTTATTGGGGTCCGGCTTTTTGTATTTGGGTTTATAGGATTGCTGGCTTGATGCGCAGCACGTTAAACAGAATACAATCAAAAGCGATATGATTTTAAATTTCCACATGTTGAAAAGACTTAGTCAAATGTATTCGATACACACCAACCTCCCAAAACCCTTTTCGATAAATTAACTTTTCGTTGAACTTTGATAGCTCATTTTAAAGCCAATTTTCTGACCTGCACCCAATTCCTGAGTTTTTTCATTTTTTTGATACACCGTGATAAACCGAACATCCGGAAAAGGAGGGGCCATCAGATCATTTTCAATCGCAATTTTGAGTGACAACTTTACGATGGAATTTAAATCGAGCTCTGATATCTGCACGTGAGAAATTGTACTATATAAAAACCCTAGCTGCCCCTCACCCTCCACCAAAAAGCGACTCTCGTGATTGATGAGAATGCGGGCCAATAAATAACCTGGGTCGTTCATGCGATTGTATTTGATCGAATCAGACATGAAATTATAAATCATGATCTGACCAAAATACCGGTTAATCTCCTTTTCTTTTATGTAATCGGAATTCATCAAGGGATGCTCTTCCGCAAAGGTTACCACATTGGTGTGAAGCACAAACACCAATAAATCACCTGCCAGCTTTACTTGAAATTCATGCTCATTAACTGAGTTGAAATCGACTGTAACATCCTCATCACCCGGCTTAACTCTTTTCCGTAATTCGGTGATAATTCGTTTCGATTCCTTTGCCAGAAGGTCAAAAGATGAAAGCAAATTCTTATAGGTTACTTGCTTGGCTGATGATTTACTTTCAAGCATTTGTTGAATTTGGTCGAGCGGGTCTTGTTGATCAGTCATAAGAAATGATTAGCTTAGTAAATTGAAAAAATAAATTGGTTATGGAAACAAATGAGGAAGGAAAAGCCGAAAAATTTTTTAAAGATTTTGGCAAAAAACTAGATCAGTTTCTGGTGGAAATGAAAGATGCTGGAGCGCGCGCAGAAACAGACATGCAGCAGAAATACGAGGAGCTAAAAGTTGCCGCGGAAAAACTTAAAAAAGAGGCAGAAAATAAAGAGCGCTGGAAAGAAGTAGAAGCAAGTTTGAAGAAAGCAGGCGAAGAAATGAATAATGCAGTGAAGTCAGCTTTTAAAAAGTCTTGAATGTAAAGTCCATAGTATTTAGTCGATAGTCCATAGCAAAGCATCGAAGGTTCTACTCAATACTATGGACTAAAGACTGTGACTCAGACCTTCATCAATTTCCACTTTCCTCTTCGGAAAATAATGATCCCGGCAATCGCCATCAGCGACTCCGCCAGGGCAATGGCAATAAATACTCCTTTCGGGCCCCAATTCAATTGAATTGCCACGAAGTAGGCAAAGGGTATTTGAAACACCCAAAACCCAAATACATTAAGAATCGTAGGCGTGTAGGTGTCCCCGGCCCCGTTAAGGCCTTGCGCCACCACCATGCCATAGCCATAGAAAATATAGCCCAGGCTTACATATCGCAACGCCTGAACCCCAAAATATAAAACTTCCGTTTGCTGGGTAAATATTCCAATGATCGAAGGTGCAATGGTTAGAAACAGAATCATCACAAATGCCATGAAGAACGCATTGAAGTAGGCCGCACGCCATACCGATGTTTCTGCACGCTCCGGTTGCTTTGCTCCAAGATTTTGTCCCACTAAAGTTGCGCCCGCGTTGGCCAATCCCCAGGATGGTAGGAGTGTGAAAATAAAAACACGGATGGCTATGGTATATCCCGCCACCGCATTATCGCCAAAACCCGACATCAGCTTCATTAAAAAAATCCAGCTGGCTGACCCGATAATGAACTGAAGAATACTGCCACCTGAAACTTTAATCACGTTGAGGATGATCTTTGATTTGATTCCAAGATTATTCCACCTGATCTTGATAATACTGAGTCCGGTAAACAGAAAATACAATTGAAACAATACCCCAATTCCTCTTCCAATATTGGTAGCAATAGCAGCACCTTCAACGCCCATGGCAGGAATGGGGCCCCATCCAAAAATAAAAATTGGATCCAAAATGATATTAATAACGTTGGCTATAAACAATGCCTTCATGGCTATGGCGGCATTGCCGGCACCTCGAAAAATGGCATTGATCAAAAAGAGTAGCGTAACGGTATAGTTTCCGGCAAACATCCAGAATGCGTAAGAAGAACTTGAAGTAATCACATCTTGTGATGCGCCCATCAGCTGAAGTATCTCTTTATAGTAAAAGATACCAACCATACTTATCGCAAAGGATATACCCAATCCAAGATAGATGGCCTGAACGGCAGCTTTGCTAGCTCCTTCTTTATCATGTTCGCCCACTCTGCGCGCTACGATGGCTGTAGCACCCATACCTAATCCCATGGCAAGAGAATACAAAATACTTAATACAGATTCTGTGTAACCTACTGCGGCTACAGCATTGCTATTGTTGAGTCTGCTAACGAAAAAAATATCGACCACGGCAAAAATGGATTCCATACCCATCTCAACGATCATGGGAATGGCTAGAACAAAGATAGCGCGGTCGATACTACCGGACGTAAAACTTTGTTCGCTACCCATAATAGCTTTGCGAAAAAGACGAAAGAATGATTTTGTTTTAGAAAGAAACGACATACATCAAGTTTACTGGTACGTGAATAAGTGGAGGGCGTGTGATCTTTTCGGTCGCACGTGTTTGGCTGCACCAAACAATGATTCAGAACTTCATGGGCAGAATGAGTTTATAAATTCAAAGCTTTTCAAAGATTCTCTATAAAAAAAGCCTGCTAAAAAATTCTAGCAGGCCATTTTTTTCAAGAATCAATTAATTACTCACTTTTTGCCTTAGTCCCGTAATAAAAGTTTAGTGGCACATTTGACAAAGATTCACCCCAATTCACAATAAAGTTATTTACTTGGGTGGGGTCAAAAGCATTTACCGATCCTGGAAAATCATAAAAAACCGCCACAATCTCTGAATACATAGGAACGAAAACTACATTTCTTGTTCTTGCAGTAAAAGTTGTTGTTGACGTTGCGGTTACAAAGTTTTCCGCCCGAAAATAGTTTTCTGTACCCTCAAATTCATTAAGTCGATAGTTTACAGTCAATACTCTATACGCATCTGGCAGCGTTAATGAATATGCGCCCGTTGCAGTACTGGTCGTTCTTACAAACATATCCTGATAAACAGCCAATACAATATTACCCTCTGTGCCTGCAGGCACAAAGCTATAGTAGAAGGGATCAGGTCGTACTCCAACAAAAATTTCCACAGGCACATTTAATGGTACCCACGACTGAACTCTGGCATCCAAAAATGGATATATAGTGGGGGTAGCATTTTCAGCGCCATTCGTAAGGGTAAGCCTTGGTGCTGGAGCAAAAGGCCGCCCGCCTAACGCATTATAATTTACATCAAAAAAATTAATTCGCCCATAGTTCGGATCTGTTGCTTGCAATATGTCATTAGTCCTATCCGGATCAAAAAATAAAGTACCGCTGTGTACAGCCGCTCCAAGACTTGCCATGGTTGGATAAAGACCTATAGTGGAAGTAACATTATATGCATCACCACTTCTGTCCCCATCAGCAGTTGCTCCCCCATTAACCAAAAGATCAACTACAAAACTCACATCAGAGTAACTAGGATGGGTAATATGGACAAGAGCAACTCCTGATCTTAAATTACTAAAGGCAACTTGACCACTTGAATTTGAAGTTGCTGTAATTACTTTATCTCTTATATGTATTGTAACTACTGCATCTGCAATACCCAGTTGCTCATTTTTCGGATTTGTGGATATAATGCCTATGGAGTAGGTTAATGGCACATTCCCTACAGGAACCAAAGCATTTAGTTCAGCTATCAAACCATCTATTTTTGCCTGAATATCTACCGATTTTACTTCCTCTTCATTTAACTCCTTTTGCAGACCCCTTAATTCCTCAAGTTTTTTGTCTATCTCCTCATACGGGATAACCTCTACGGTTTGTACTACCTCTTCGAAGCATTGTATTAAGAGTAATGCGTTAATTATTAAAAATATTTTGATTATTACTTTTTTCATGACTTCAAGTATTTAATTAAAAATAGTAAACATCGTTAAACGATTTTCCTCCCGGATAAATTACCATTTGGGGTAAATCCAATGGCCAAAACTGGGAAGGGGACCAGGTGTATGAAGAATTGCCGGTTGCTGTTACTCGCACTCCACTAATTACTGAAACAAGTCTCGGTCCGCCATATGCAAAGAAATTTGAGCCATTAGCTCGGAGAACAACCGGAATAGCAATTGAATAAGCACCGTTACTTCCCGTTACAGCCACTCGCTCTAAGCCTGCGTACACAACTTGTAAAATTTTACCAGGTCTGGTATGATTTAAAGGAATACTATTTGGTGTGCACCGAATCGAAAAATCACTTCCAGCAGGTACAGTTTCAAAAATTGAAGCTCCTGTAAAAAGATGAAATGGATCATTCTGACTATTTGTACGTAAATTAGTTGTGTTTTGGTCGTAGTAGGCTACGCCAGAAATTGTATACATATCGCTTCCAGAGGTAGGAAATACCATTACTTGTGTTGATGCATTACGGTAAGTTGCATTGGTGGCTCTGGGATCAGCACCATTGTCTCTCAAATCAACAATCATGTAAACATCAGCATAGTTTGCAATCTTTACCGTTACTGAAACAATTCCGTCATTCATTGCAGGAAAGGTAACCATTCCTGCATTGCTAGTAGTCAATTGAGCAGACGTGTTTCCTTGACTTACAGTGACCACTGCATTTGCCAATGCTTTAGCTCTTCCGTTGATGTAGGACTTGCCGCCACCAATAACCTGCACGGTGTACACCACATCAGGATTAGAAGTAGAAGGAAGCTTAGCTTTAGACAAAACAGCATTGAGAGAATCCACTCTTCTATTCAAAGCATCGTTCGCAATCTTAGCTGCCGTTAGGTCCTCTGTTGTTACTAAGATCAAATTATCAAGACTGTCTAGCTCCGTTCTATCAACTTCCTCAACTAATACAATTTCCTCGCTGCAACTGCCCAGCCAAAAAAAACTTAGGCTCAGCATTATGCCGTAGATCCATTTTCGATTAAATACCAACATAGCGTTTTTTTAAGTTTAACAATATCGTAAGATAGAAGAAATAGTATTGATTTTGCAATATCTAATAATAAAATATTTCAAAATCCCGTTTTAAATTGTTATGTTCGAATTTAAGTTGAGTTGAAAATAAATCAATTTACCTTCAAATTCATGAGAATTAATAAACACGATCTTTCCTCAATACTGATATGTATTGTATCAGTATCTTTTTTCATTAATGCATATTCGCAAGTTCAAAAGGGTGATATGAATATCGGGTTTAGTTCGTCCTTTTCTACACAATCAGGAACTCCAAGGAACATGATTATTACTGGTCTGATTTCAGCTGAGCGATTTTTCACTGATAATATTTCAGTAGGTCTTGGACCCATCGTATCTGTGATTACTTCAGATGGTTCACTTACTTCTATTTATGGCGTAAATTTGTTTGGTAACTATAATTTCCTTACAAAAGGTGGTAAACTACTACCATATGTAGGCATTTTAGGATCAATTAATCAAAGTATTTCTAATAGTGACACCAAATCACAGCAAAATGGAAATCAAATAGTGAATTCAGGGAATTCGACTGTTTCTTTTTACGGAGCGGGTGCGAAAGTAGGTACCAAATATTTTATAACTGAAAAAATAAATTTAGATGCCAATGTAAATTACGCAACTAATATTTATTCTACAGTAAACGGTGAAAAACTAGACATAGGAGATGGTGGACAAATTCAGATTTTTTTAGGTCTAGGTGTAATCCTTGGTGGTAAGAAGAATAAATAATAAGTTCTTCATTTAATCTAAATTTAAGCGAGGTTGAAAACCTATTTTTCTATCTCAAATTTGAGGTGGTATAGTTGATCCAATATTAACTAAACAACACTTCAGAATTTCATATCCCAGAAACTGATTTTTTCCATTTACTAAGTTATAGAGATAGTGACAACACACTTTATTAGACATCATGAAAAAAATTAAATCAATTTTCCTGGTCAGTTTACTGATAGTTAGTATTCATCAACTTGCATCAGCACAAGATATTTTTCTAACACCCATTAACAAGTTTACGGTATCCCCCAAAATGAGTATAGAAAAACTTGTCATCTCCAATGACGGCAAACTGATAGCCTGCAATGATTCAAAAGGCAGTATTCATATTTACGATACCGAAAACAAGAGCATTGTACATACTCAAAAGGGAGTGGGTAAGTGTCTTCTGTTGACTTTTATTAAATACAACAATACGCTCATTTCAGTAAGGGCGGATGGCGAACTTACTGAATATTCACTAAAGGATTATTCCAAAACTACAATAACCAAAAGTTTTAGTAATCCAATACTCGTTACGATTGATCCAAATCAACTATTCATAACCAGCCTTGGTAAACAAGGACTTATTGAAGTTTACGATTTACACGCCAACATGACGCAGTCACGTATTGCTACCGTTGGGGATATTAAAAATCCATTGTTTATGGGCTTTGATCGCTTTGGTCAGCAACTAGCCGTTATAAATAACATCGGCAATACTTTTAGTTGGGAGATTATTAATCAGCGATTCTTACGCGAGTTAAAATTACAAAGTGGTGATTATGCTAACTCAAGATCTGTGATACATTCCGCGGCAAGCAGTCTAGGTGCTGATTTTTTTGTAGTGGGTATGCAGGAGGTATTTATACCCAAAGGTGGTTTGAAATCGGGACAGCAACCGGAACGCAGAAATGTGCTTATCAGCTATGACTGGACAACGGGACAAGAAAGGAAAAGAGTTCCCTTGCAATACCGCGCGGATGGCATGACCATGGGGCCGACCTCTTCAAGTATTTCCTATTTCAGCGAAGACACTCGCACTATCTTTCTCATCAACCTTGACAAGGGTGAAGTTAAGCAGGGCACCTCAATTGATGAAAAGCCCAGCAGCATTGCCCTCTCTGAAGACGGAAGTATTTTGGCCGTTGGTTCTGTGGCTGGTACACTCTATCTATATGATGTCATTCGCAACAATCCTGGAGAAATAAAAATCATCAATCCACCTGTCAACAGAAACTATGGAGAGGAGACTGTAAACAGCACCTCACTAACGCTGGAGGGCAAAATAGAAGGGCTTGATCGCATCAACACACTCTTTGTTAATGATCAAAAAATTTTGGTCAATACGGATGGATCGTTCTTAACCCCACTGGAACTTAGTCCGGGTAAAAACAGAATTCGTGTGGCAGCACTGGGCTCCTCTTCGGGAGTAATTCAAAAAGACATCTATATCAATTGCGAACCTAAAGAACCTGAAAAACCAAGCCAAACCTCGTCCAGTAATTATAAAAAACGTGTAGCACTTGTTATCGGCAATGCAGACTACAATGCCGCGGGAAAACTGGCGAATACAGTAAACGATGCAAAAAGTATGGAAGCTACTCTCAAAAACTTGGGCTTTGAAGTAATGCTGTTGGAAAATGCCACTTACGAAAAGATGAAAAATGCCGTCTATGCATTTGGCGATAGAATACAGGACATTGATGTCTCTGTTTTTTTTTATGCGGGGCATGGCTTGGAGGTGGATGGAGTGAACTACTTGGTGCCCATTGATGCAGATATTCAATCGCACTTGGATATCAAACAAAAGTGTATACCTCTTACGGGGGTGCTAAATACCATGGAGTTTGCTAACGATGAGGGATTGAATATGGTAATCTTAGATGCTTGTAGAAACAATCCCTTTCCAGCAGGGAAAAGAGGGGGTGCAGGGCTTGCACGAGTTAACGCTCCCAGCGGAACTTTAATTGCTTACTCAACAGATCCGGGCTCAGTGGCATCTGATGGAACAGGTTCGAACGGGCTCTACACCGGTGAACTATTAAAACAACTACAAACCTCTCAGCGAATTGAAGATATTTTCATGAACACCCGCAACAGTGTGGAAAGGCTTTCAGAAGGAAAACAAAGACCTTGGGAGGAAGCACGATTGAAGGGTGTGTTCTATCTTAAATAATCACTAACAAAAGTTAGTGAGAAATTCTAAGGAATAGGCCGTGTTAATAAATAAACGGTAAATACCACAGAGGGCAAAGACATTTGGATCGTAACCAAAAATTCACCGTATATTCCCAATGAAATTTATTTAAGATTATTAACGGAAAGCTGATTCAATGCGAATTTTCTAAATGCCCGCCCAAATGGCAATTCCTTTCCATTCAGCTCAACTCCGTCATTAGAGATGGTCTTTACCCACCTGCAATTAATAATAAAGGAACGATGAATGCGCACAAAGGGAGGATAAGGAAGTTTATCTTCCAGTGTTGATATATTCTCACGGGTAATCAGGATCATGTCTTTAAGATGAACCTTTACATAATCATCCAGGCTTTCGATGTAAAGTATTTCTGATTCACTCACCTTATGGATTTTTCGATCTGCCTTGATATGAACAAATCGTTGCTCCTCATGAATAACAGAGGCAATTGAATTTCCCTTTCCAATCGTCTGATCAAAAAACTTGTTTACGGATTTTAGTAACCGTTCAAATGAAATGGGTTTTAACAAATAGTCAACCACATTGAGATCAAATGCCTCAGGTGCATAATCCCGGAATGCTGTAGAGAGGATAATGGCTGGAGGATTTTTTAACGCGCTGGCAAATTGAAATCCTGTCATCTCCGGCATTTGAATATCAAGGAAGATCAAATCGACCGACTTGTTACGCAACAGGTTGGCGGCTTCAATGGCATTGCCACATTCACCTAACAACTCAAGTCCTTCAATTTTAGAAGCATGTGAGGCTATTAACTTGCGGGCAAGCGGCTCATCATCAACGATCAGGTATTTGAATTTCATTTATTCTGATTCAAAATCAAGTTAACTGAAAATGCATTCGCAATTGAATTTACAACTTCCATCGAATATTCACCTTTGTATAAATGATCTAATTGACTTCGCAGATTTTCAAGACCAATTCCCTTTCCGGGCTTTGTGTTGCTTGCGCTGTTGCTGATTGAAATAGATAGGCCCTTTTCTTTGTCTTCCACCAGTAAATTAATCCAGGCTTTACCAGCGATGGGCATAACCCCATGTTTGAATGCATTTTCAATTAATGTAATCAAAATCATGGGGCCAATCGCATACTTATTCAAATCTCCTGAAAATTGTGTTGTTACATGAACCCGATCCTCATACCGTAATAATTCCAACGCAATATAATTTTCAACTTGCTTCAACTCATTTTCCAATGGTACAAAAACTGACTTGTTGGAATGCAGTACATAATCTAAAATCTCACTCAATTGAAGAATGGCTTGCGGGGCTTTATCTGATTTCTGTGTGCTGAGATAATAAAGATTATTCAATGTGTTAAATAAGAAATGAGGGTTAAGTTGGGTTTTTAAAAATTTCAATTCGGTTTCTACTTTTTCGAGCATCAGCAACTGATAGTCTTTCTTTGAATGCTGCCAATGTGAAACCATTTTGATAGCCACCCCCAGGAAAACCACCAGAAGCAAAGAAGACAACAAGAAGAAAATGTCAATGGAGGCAGGACTCATGTTTTGCGCCCGGAATTCAGCCATTATCAGAAAAGTCAGCAATGCTACCATCATCTCCAGAAAAAGAGAAGAAAGAATTGTGTAGAAAGAGTATAAAAAGAACAGGAAATATCGGCCGGTTATAAGAAAGCGAGGAATCAAAAAATAATTAAATATATACGTTGCTCCAATAACCACGGGCATCAGCAAACCAACAAAGAAGAGCGTTTGAAAATAATTACTGTTCCTGCGGCCAAAAAAAATTCCATACAGAAAAAGCACGATTACCCAAAAAGCTGTATGTAGCACCCACCGCCTCTTGATAAAGTTTTGTTCCAGCGAGGTCGCAATCCGGTTCATGCAACATAGTTAGGGAAAAAATATTACCATACACAGATTTCTTCGGTCAATTGAAGTTCAAGTAACCCATTCAACAATTTTTAAGACCCTTTCGCCACAAACAGTCTGCGATCATGAAAATACCTTGTAATACCTGCTGTTCACCAATAAAAAAAATAGCAGGTATTTATTCTGATTAACCTTGCATGTAACCATTCAAAAAAAACTAAATTTAAAACTATGCTTGCATTCTTTTACTTCAGCCATCACACAGAAGGAGGTATCTATTTTATGGCACCTTTAACTTTTCTTTTTGCAATAAGTGTTCTTCTCTTCTTGTACATCCTCGTGAAAAAGGATTTCAATTCCATCCTTACCGATGTGATTAAGCATATTGGAATCTTGATTTTTATGTATGGTGTTTTTGGAACTTTACTTGGTTTCATGCAAATGTTTGACGCATTGGAGTCTATCAAAGAAGGTCTACCCTTATCGGTGATATCGGGTGGAATAAAAGTGGCGTTGCTCACCGTGTTGTATGGTGCAGGATATTTTTGCCTCAACCAGGTGGGTTACATTACTATAAAAATCCTGGGAAGGAAAACTCAATAAACTGATTAATGTTGTTATTTCTCATCATCACTAGCCTGGGTTGGTTTACAATCGTGTATCGGTTTTATAAAACTAATCTCTCCCTGGTCATCAGCGAATTGAGAGTGAGTACAGTGCTATTGATTTTAGCTTGGGGTGGCTTCAATTTTTTCCTTGGTTTGATGCAATTCTTTGATTTTTTAGAATCATCACCTGCTAACGTAATAAGTAGTCTGGGTCAACAAATAGAATTGCTAATATCAATGGTCATTTGCATTGGCAACCTGATATTAAACGGACTATTGGCTATCCGGTTAATTACTTACAGATAATATACTTACAAAAAAAGGGAGCTCATCGCTCCCTTTTACATATGACTTAAAAAATTCAATTACCCAATAGACACACGTTTGAACTCCGCTACCGTCAGTCCCTTTGTAACGCTGTCTAAATATTGAGCAACGGTCTTTGAATTGTCTTTCACAAAAGTCTGTGGTAATAAAGTGCTTTCCTTAAAGAACTTGTTCAACTTACCCTGTGCAATTTTATCCACCATGTTCTCAGGCTTTCCTTCAGCAATAATCTGAGCTTTAGCAATCTCAATTTCTTTTTCGATCAGCGCCCTATCTACACCTTTCTCATCAACCGCCACAGGGTTCATTGCGGCAATCTGCATGCCCACATCTTTACCGGCATCGGTCACATCCTTTCCATTCACACCTTTCAATGATACTAACACTCCGAGTTTACTACCCGCATGAATGTAAGGCACTACCGCCTCACCCGCCATATGAACAAATGTACTGACCTCTATCTTCTCACCGATCTTACCAACCAATTCCGTGATGCGCTCATTGATGGTCAACTCACCAACTTTCACAGCAAGCAACGCTTCCTTATCGACAGGTTTATGTGCAAAGGCGGTATCTGCAATCAACTTGCCCAGGTTCTGAAACTCATCATTCTTGGCTACAAAATCGGTCTCACAATTCAATGCGATCAATACGGCTTCCTTCTTATCATCAGAAGTTTTTACGAAAACAGATCCTTCTTTGGCATCTCTATCAGAACGACTTGCAGAAACTTTCTGTCCTTTCTTTCTTAAAATCTCAATGGCTTTTTCAAAATCGCCTTCAGCCTCTGTAAGAGCTTTCTTGCAATCCATCATGCCGGCACCAGTCATGGTGCGGAGCTTATTTACATCTTGTGCGGTAATTGCTGACATATAATATTAGTTTAAAATTCACCTATGTATAAAAAACAAAACATCGACTGTTTAGGCCGATGTTTTTATAAAATCTAAATCGGCAATTGACCGTTTGCAGTTGACAAGTGCTTGTCAATTGAACTTTGTCAACTGACTCTTAATGTTCTACGGTTTCGTCAACTTTGCGTTTTTCTTCCTCGTCCTTCTTATGACCCGCCTCTTCCTTGTCTTTCTTACGCTCCATCAAAGCCTCCTCAATGGCTCTACCAACATGACCGGCAATCAATGAAATTGACTTGAACGCATCATCATTTGAAGGAATAGGGAAATCAACGTTAGTTGGATCTGAGTTGGTGTCTACCATCGCAAACACCGGTATGTTCAATTTCTGTGCTTCTGCAACAGCGATGTGTTCACGCTTTACATCGATTACAAAAAGGGCTGCAGGCAAACGGTTAAGATCAGTAATGCCTCCTAACAACTTCTCCAATTTTGCCTTCTCACGGGTTACCATCAAACGCTCGCGTTTTGCAAGGTTATTGAAGGCTTCGTCTTTCATTAACTTGTCAATCTGAGCAAGTTTCTTCAACGACTTGCGAATGGTTGCAAAGTTGGTGAGCATACCACCTAACCAGCGCTCCGTTACGAAAGGCATATTTAAACGAGCAGCTTCCGCAGCAACAATATCCTTCGCCTGCTTCTTAGTAGCCACAAACATGATCTTGCGACCAGAACGAACTATATTTTTCAGTGAAAAGATTGCTTCTTCGAGACACTTCAGCGTTTTATTCAAATCGATGATGTGGATACCATTATTTTCCATGAAGATGTACTCAGCCATCTTGGGGTTCCACTTGCGGGTGAGGTGTCCAAAGTGAACACCAGCATCCATTAAACTTTCGGTTGTTAATTTTTCTGCCATGCTGTTTCGATTAACGCTTGCTGAACTGGAATTTCTTTCTTGCCTTAGCACGACCTGGTTTCTTTCTTTCTACCATGCGTGAGTCGCGGGTGAGTAACCCTTCTTTCCTTAAAGTTGGGCGATTTTCGATATTGATGGTTACCAAAGCACGGGCAATACCTAAGCGAATAGCTTCGGCCTGACCTTTATTGCCACCACCTTCTACATTCACAGTTACATCGTATTGCTCGTTTGCCTTCAGTAGTGTGAGTGCTTGCTTAACGGTAGTCTGAAGAATTTCTGACTGGAAATAGTCATTCAGCTCTCTATCGTTTATGATGATCTGACCTTTGCCGGGCTTTACGTACACTCTGGCTATCGAGGTCTTTCTTCTTCCGATGGTATTAATAATCTCCATTTATCAGAATTTTATTTCTTTTGGTTGTTGTGCTGTGTGAGGATGCTCTGTGCCGGCATAAACGTGCAGACTTCTGAAAATCTCACGTCCAATGGTGTTTTTAGGTAACATACCACGAACTGAAATCTCCACTAGTTTAGCAGGATTCTTGCCGCTGATTATTTTAGGAGTGAGTTCACGCTGACCACCGGGATAACCTGAGTGAGTGAAGATAAGCTTATTGCTAAACTTCTTACCTGTCATTCTTACCTTATCGGCATTGATAATGACTACATGATCCCCAGTATCAACATTAGGAGTATAGCTTGGCTTGTGCTTTCCACGCAAAACGCGGGCTACCTCACTGGCTAAACGTCCCAGAACCTGATCCTTGGCATCCACCAAAACCCAACCCTTTTCTACGGTTGCGTTGTTGGCATTAATTGTTTTATAACTGTTATGATCCACTTTATTAGCTTTTTAAGCCCTATTAAATACACTTACCCCTCTAAAAAGGGACACAAAAGTAGATTCAAGAAACTGAATATGCAAGTCTGACTGAATATTGATTTCTTGAATCATTTCGAAAAGCTTAAAAAGGCTACCGCAAGTTTTCACTGAGTTGTCGTATAAGCGCTTGAAAATCTTTTGGATACGGTGCTTCAGCCTGCTTTTTTTCGCCATCTAATAAGGCAAATTCCAGTGAAAAAGCATGCAGAGCCATTCTTTTCATCAAGGGTTGTTCTTCGCTCATTTTCTTCAAATTGAACTTTCTTTTTACTGAAGACACATAAAAAAGCTTCCCACCGTAGACCTCATCTCCGGTAATCGGAGCCTTCAGGAAGGCCAAATGAATCCTTATCTGGTGCATTCGCCCGGTAACGGGTCGGCATTCAATTAAAGAATGATTTTTAAATGTTTTAAGGGTAGTGAAATAAGTCTGAGCTGATTTTCCTGCCCTGGATAGTCTGACCGTTCCATCATTTTGCTTTTCAATGGCGGCATCCACCAATTCATCAGAAAAACTATGGATGCCATCCACCACTGCATGATATATTTTGGTCACCTCTCTATTTTCGAATTGCATGCTCAAATGGCGGTAGGCTTCCGGATTTCGGGCTATCGCGAGGACTCCTGAGGTATCTTTATCAAGACGGTGACACATCTGAGCATCCGGTTCATATTGCCGTGCCAATGCCAGAATATTAACAGGATCGTTTCTATCCTCCAGGGTGGAAATAAAGGGTGGCTTATTAATCAGTATAAAATCGCTGTTTTCGAAGAGAATCGATTTTTCAAAAATGAACTGGGGCGTTTTCACGCTGCAAATTACGATCAGTCATCCGAATCTGAGCTATCGTGCTTTGATCTGTGGAGTTTAAAACTAAAAACAGAACCCTTTCCAATGGCACTCTGCACTTCCGCCTTACTATTATGACCTTCCAGAATATGTTTCACGATCGCGAGGCCAAGACCGGTTCCGCCTTTCTCTCGACTGCGACTTTTATCTACCCGGTAGAAACGTTCAAAAATTCTATTTATATGCTCCGGTGGAATCCCCTCACCCGTGTCTGATATAAACGTAGTCACGTTCTTTTTCCCTATATCAAAGGTAATGGTGACTTCACCTCCATCGGGCGTGTAGTTAATTGCATTCGAAACCAGATTGGTGATCACTTGCGTGATTCGCTGCCAGTCGGCAAATACAATAATCTTATGCTGGTCGCTTTGAATTTTTAAACGAATATTCTTTTTACCTGCCTTCTCTTCAAATTGGTCAACTACTTCCGAACATAGTTTATATAGATCGATATTCTCAAACTTCATCTTGATTTCACCGGTTTCAATTTGTGACAGGGTGAGCAAATCCTGTACGAGCACATCCAGACCATCGAGGCTCTTTGCTGCTTTTTTTAAAAACCGGTTACGTACATTTTTATCATTTACAGCACCATCCAAGAGGGTATGCACAAAACCCTGTGCTGCAAAAATCGGTGTCTTCAACTCATGCGATACATCAGCAATGAATTCCTTGCGGAACGCTTCCAGTTTTTTGAGTTCATCAATTTCTTTTTGCTTGAGTGTGGCGAAAGAATAGATCTCCTCATTTATTTTTTGAAGTGGATTTAATGCTCCCGATTTTTCTTTTGAAATATTGGCAAGCTCTTTCTTGCGCAACTTCTCCATCATTTTGTAAATCTTATTGATCTCGCGGAAGACGAGGAATTCAAGAACGACAAAAATGAGTAAGTAGGAAGCTGAAAAACTGATTACGGCTGCTACCAGGATGGCATCACGACCAACGTTTTCCAGTAGGGAAAGAAATAGCGCAGTAACAATAGCTATTGAACCAGCCAGCAGCAATGCTAATGTACGTGCACTATACACCATGAATTAACCGAGATTCGAGATTGAACTTATACCCCACTCCTTTCACAGTGGTAATATAATCATCTCCAATCTTTTCGCGCACTTTACGGATATGAACGTCCACTGTCCGGGCCAGCACATACACATCCGAGCCCCAGATGTTCTGCAATAAATCATCGCGACTAAAAACTTTATTCGGATTTTGAGCCAGGAAAAACAGCAGTTCAAATTCCTTCTTCGGCAGGTTAATCTCTCTTCCCTTTATTTTGATGGTATAGCTGGTGCGATCAATCACCAACTCACCAATCTTTATTTGAGCCGTAGCAGGACTCTTTTTGGATTCCCTGCGGAATAATGCGCTAATCCTGCTCATCAATGCGCGCGGCTTAATGGGCTTCAATATATAATCATCGGCCCCCACATCGAATGCTGCCACTTCTGAGTATTCCTCTGCGCGGGCCGTAAGAAAGACGATAAAAGTATTTGCCAAATCCGGCATGGCCCTTAACTGGCGGCATGCCTCCACGCCATCCATTTTGGGCATCATAATATCTAGTAAAACCAGATCCGGATGGAATTTTTTAGCAATATCAACAGCTATCTGCCCATTTGCGGCAGTCTTTACTTCGTAGCCTTGCTTTTCAAGATTGTATTTTAAAAGTTCCAGGATGGGTTCCTCATCATCAACTACCAGCACTTTTTGCGATGGTTTACTACCCATAGGTATTTGAATTTATTTCGGACTAAAAGTAGAGACAAATTAAGGCAATAAAAAACCCATCGCATGATCTTAACAATTACTTAATGCTTGGATTGGGTTTTCGTAATACTAGAGGTATGGATATTTTTTAATCAGATGCTGAATATATTTTTTTATATCTCCTCCGAAATCACCATCCAACTCCTTCTTAAAATTATCTTGTCGGCCCTGATAAAGGTGGTATGACATGAAGTAGGTATTATTCGGCAATCTGCCATTTGCATACGTGATACGAGGTGTAAATAACGATAGTGTATCAGCCGAAGACATGATGAGAGAAATCATTGATTTCTTCTTTTCTTTCTTTATTTCGATGGGATCTTCGGCTTGCATGGTTTGATAGAGACTATCCAACTTCTGCGTACCTTTTAAAATATGCCGACTATACTTTCGGTAATCCTGATCATCATGCAGATATTTTATAAATTCCTTAGAGTCCCTTCCGAATTTTGAAGCCAGAAAATAATAGGAGGCTGTATCGCCTACAAAGGAGGCCAGATTTTCATTAAAGTCTACATCATCCTTTACAAAAATGGTAGCATGGACCATCTCATGAATAATTAAACTGGCCAGGTCTCCATCATCACGCTTCAGCATGCCGCTCAATATCGGATCGGTAAACCAGCCGAGGGTCGACCACCCGCCCGGATTGCGAATGCTTACATCATAACCATCATCCTCCAACGTTGCCCGTTCATCAATTGCCTTTTGCTTAGCAAAAAAACCTTTGTAGGGAACAGAACCCACCACGGGGAAATCCCACAATTTAGGTTTGAGTGCAAAGGGCTCACAGGCCTGCACCACCCACATGAGTTCTTCGCCTTTTTGATCAAACAACGTCTTATAGTTTTCAGTATCCTTGAGGCCAAGGGAATCAATGGCATAGTGACGCACATCTTCTATGAGCAGGAGTTTTTGCTTCAGCGAATCCGGAAACCGAGGGTCATTCAAAATTTCTTCAATGGGTTTTGCCTGCCACACAATCTTCACCTGTCCATATCCCTGGCGGATTCCATACACCACCAACTCCCAATTCCAGAGAATAAGAACCAGTACCAACGCCATTAAAACCAAAACTATTTTCTTCACCATGAGCTGTGTGCAAATTAAATCTCCTGATATTTAGTACTCATTATAGCCACCTCTAAAGCACAAATCAAATAAATACTAAATAAATTAGTTTTTAAGAGGCTATTGTCTTGTTAATACTATTTTAATTAGTAATTTGGTACCCGATCTAGCTATAAAACTGTAAATAAACGACTGATTATATGAGCGACTCAAAAGAAAAATTAAAAGCACTTCAGCTTACCATCGACAAGCTGGAAAAGACCTACGGAAAGGGCACCGTAATGATGCTCAACGACACCAAGGTGTTGGACATTCCGGCCATTTCAACAGGGTCTTTAGGTTTGGATATTGCATTAGGCATTGGCGGTATTCCTCGTGGAAGGGTTACTGAAATCTACGGACCTGAATCTTCCGGTAAGACTACATTAACGATGCATTGCATTGCAGAAGCACAGAAAAAAGGTGGCATAGCTGCCTTCATTGATGCCGAACATGCTTTTGATAAGACCTACGCTGAGAAACTTGGAATCGATACAGAGAATCTTTTAATCTCTCAACCAGACAATGGCGAGCAGGCTTTGGAAATTGCTGAGCATTTGATTCGCTCTGGTGCCATCGACATTATTGTTATTGACTCGGTTGCCGCCCTTGTGCCTAAAGCAGAATTGGAAGGAGAAATGGGTGAAAGTAAGATGGGATTACAAGCCCGCCTTATGTCACAGGCCCTGAGAAAACTTACCGGAACCATTAGCAAAACAGGTTGCGCCTGTATTTTCATCAACCAGCTTCGCGAGAAAATTGGGGTGATGTTCGGAAACCCTGAAACTACTACGGGCGGTAACGCCTTGAAATTCTATGCCTCCGTTCGGCTGGATATTCGAAGGATTGGTCAGATCAAAGAATCTCCCGATGATATCACTGGAAACCGTGTGAAGGTAAAAGTAGTGAAAAACAAAGTAGCGGCTCCTTTCAAGGTTGTTGAGTTTGATATCATGTATGGAAGAGGTATCTCCAAATCTGGTGAGATTGTCGACCTGGGTGTTGAATTGAACGTTATTCAAAAAGCAGGTTCATGGTTTTCCTATAGCGGCAACAAACTAGGTCAGGGTCGCGATGCGGTAAAGCAATTGATTGAAGATAATCCAGAACTGATGGAAGACCTGGAGAAGAAAATCAAAGAGAAGATCAGCATTGGAGCTGCAGTCAAAGAAGAGAAAGAATAAAGCTGCTTTTAAAAAGCAAGGTTTGGGAAAATCCCAAGCCTTTTTTTATGTGGCCCTGATGGCAATAACCGGATCCAGTCGGGCAGCCATTGCAGCCGGCACAATACCTGCTACCAAGCCGATGACGGAAGAAACGCCAAGGCCGAGCACAATATTTTTGATAGACAAAATCACCTGCAAGCTTCCAAACGGCACCAGGGTGAGCAACCATACCAGAATCAATCCAGCCAAACCACCGATCAAACTCAGGAAGATGGACTCAAACAAAAACTGGAATAAAATAAAATAGTTCTTAGCGCCCAGTGATTTCTGCAAGCCAATGATACTTGTTCTTTCCTTCACCGATACAAACATGATGTTGGCTATGCCAAACCCACCCACCAACATGGAAAATCCACCGATAATCCAACCAGCCACACTCAATACATCAAACACACTTCCGATGGCATTGGCGATTGCTTCCGGGCGGTTCAGTGCAAAATTATCCTTCTGAATGGGTTTCAACCCACGCTTTACACGCATGAGACCACGTGCTTCATTTTCTAGTTCAACAAGTCCTATATCCGTATCAAACCCTTTCAATCCTACCGAAGAACCTAACTCTGACCATCGTCCTGTGCCGGTCTGGTATAATTTTCTAAATGATTCGTAGGGGATAATGCATCCAAAATCATTGCTGGGTGTGCCCAAAAAACTCTCACCCTCTCTCTTTAACACTCCTACGACATTAAACTTCAGATTCTTAATTTTCACCTGTTGGCCAATCGGATCATCTTTTGGAAATAGTGAATTAGCAACCTCGTATCCCAGAATCACAATGTTTCTGCCTCCTTCAATTTCATCGTTGGTGAGATATCTGCCTTTCTCAAGGTTCATTTCAAAAATCTGATCAAAATCCTGACCGGCTCCACGCAGATTCAATTGGTTGATGCTGCTATTTTTTACTTTCGCTGTAATATTTCCAGCAGCGGCATAAATCGAAACAGTCTTAGCCGTTTTCATATTTGCTTTCAGAAACTTGTATTCGGAATAGGCAACATTAGGCCGTTTGACATAATCTTTCCACCAATCGCGGCCACTTCCTCCCGTAAAGGGCCATTTGCCGACATAAATCACATTGCTTCCCAAAAAATTGAAACTATCGCGAATATTTTTCTCCAATGAGTCCACCAACGTGAGCACTGCGATGATGGAAAAAATGCCTATGGTAACTCCCAAAAGGGAAAGGATTGTTCGTAATAAGTTGGATTTCAATGCCTTGAAGGCAAATCCCAAACTCTCAAAAATTAATCGTATTGTAAGCATGACAGTCAGAACGAGGTTTAATCGATTTCAGGATGCAATAAACATTGATTTTTGATCAATCCCTGAATTGCAAATATCCATTTAATTGTAGGAGTAATTGCCTTTTCAAGAAGTAGGACGCCCGATGTTACAGTTTGTTACTAAATCCATCTGAATTTTTATTCAGGAACAAAACAAATCCTTATTTTTGCGTCCTTATTTATAAACCTACCCTTTTCCATAAGGGCACAAAGCCCGTAAGCTTATGAAGTTATCTGAATTTAAATTTGATTTACCCAACAGTTTAATTGCCAATCATCCTGCCGAAAACAGAGATGACTCACGTTTAATGGTGATTCACAAAGACACCGGAAAGATTGAACATAAAGTATTCAAGGACATCGTCAGTTACTTTAAAGAAGGTGACGTGCTGGTGGGTAATGACACCATGGTGTTTCCTGCCCGGTTGTTTGGGCGCAAAGAGAAGACCGGTGCTAAAATTGAAGTCTTCTTATTGCGCGAACTGAATGCAGAGATGCATTTATGGGATGTGCTTGTTGATCCTGCCCGCAAAATCCGTGTAGGCAACAAACTTTATTTTGGTGATGGTGATTTAGTTGCCGAAGTCATCGACAACACAACTTCCAGGGGCCGCACCATTCGTTTCTTATTTGATGGCGACTCCGCTGCGTTCGATAAAATTGTTGAAACCTTAGGAGAAACTCCGCTTCCAAAATACATCAAGCGCAAAGTTGAGGCTGCCGATAAAGAACGCTTTCAAACTATTTTCGCCAAAAATAAAGGAGCGGTTTCTGCTCCGACCGCTGGATTGCACTTCACCAAGCAATTGATGAAGCGCTTGCAGATTAAGGGTGTTGATATGACTTTCGTAACCCTGCATATCGGATTAGGAACATTCCGTGCTGTGGATGTAGAAGATCTTACCAAGCACAAAATGGATTCAGAGAATTTTATTGTTGGCCCTGACGCGGTGAAAGTCGTGAACCAGGCTCTTGATAATAAAAATAAAGTGTGCGCGATCGGTACTACCTCCATGCGTGCCCTGGAAACGGCCGTATCTGCCAGCAACCGGTTGAAAGAGCGTGAAGGATGGACGGATAAATTTATTTTTCCACCCTATGATTTCAAGATTTGCAGTGCCATGGTTACGAATTTCCATCAGCCAGAGTCAACTTTGTTGATGATGGCGTGTGCCTATGGCGGATTTGATTTAGTAATGAAAGCCTATGAACTTGCCAAGAAGGAAAAATATAAATTCCTTACCTACGGTGACGCGATGTTGATTATTTAAAATGACATCCTTAGAAAAAAGAAATGCCTGACTCTTAATCAGGCATTTCTTTTTTGACGAAGAAATTTCTTACGAGTTACGAATCAGGTATAAATGGAGAGAGATTGCAACGGGATATAAAAACAGGTATAACGGTGTCGCTTTAATAAACCCAAACAGCATGGTGACGGGCACCAGCAAAAGAAAAATGCCAATGCCTATTTTCCATCCTTTTTGATCCTCATCGGATTTGTAGATCTGAAGCAGCCTATAAATAAGATACGTTACCACCGCCACATTAAAAGCCAATAGCAACATTCGAATCAGTATCATAACCGGAAAAAAGTATTTTTGTAAATCTATGAAATGGCCCGGAACGAACCTACTTCCCTCGATTGATACGATGGTTATTCCATGCCTGCGTGATCTTAAACAAGCAATGATTAACACATGAATAATAAAGAATATGCGCTGATTGTGGCCGGAGGCAAGGGTACCCGTATAAAAACCAAGCTACCTAAACAATTTCTAGAACTTAAGGGCAAACCCATTTTACTTCATACCATCGAAGTATTCTATCGCTATTCAGAAAAAATAGAAATTATATTGGTACTGCCCGAAGATGACTTTGAAATCTGGGAAGGCATCTGCAAAAAATTCAATTTCGATAAGTCCATCATTTTGCAAAAGGGTGGAGAAACTCGTTTCCAATCTGTAAAAAATGGATTGAGCAAAATTGAAGGACCGGGGTTGGTGGCGATTCATGATGGCGTTCGTCCCTTGGTAAGTGAGGATATCATTGGTGCTTCCTTCCACCTGGCAGCCGTGCACCAATCAGCCGTAGCGGCCGTTCGCTTAAAGGATTCTATTCGCATGACGGATCAGGATAATACGAAAGCGGTGGATCGCTCGCGTTTCCGGTTGATTCAAACCCCACAAACTTTTGATATCGCTTTAATCAAGCAAGCCTACGAAATGAAAGAAGATCTGAGTCTTACCGATGATGCCAGCGTAGCAGAAAAATCAGGACACGTAATTTCTTTATTCGAAGGAAGCTATGAAAATATTAAAATCACCACGCCCGAAGATTTAATCATCGCGGAAGCACTGCTTTATTCAAAATCACTATAAAAACAAAGAAGGCGGGTTTTCACCAGCCTCTCTATTAAATTTAAATACATTCAGACTTTAATACTCATCTTCATTAAAGAAGAAATCTTCTTTAGTGGGGTAGTCGGGCCATATTTCTTCAATGCTTTCATAAGGCTGACCGTCATCCTCCAGTTCCTGAAGGTTTTCTACAACTTCCAAAGGTGCTCCTGAGCGAATTGAAAAATCAATCAACTCATCTTTCGTGGCCGGCCAAGGCGCATCTTCGAGGTACGAGGCTAATTCCAGTGTCCAATACATAGTGTTGTCCTCCCTGTTAAATTTGTCGCAAAAATAGAATTAATTAAATCATTGTCAATAGTCGGCTGTCGATAGTTCTTTATTTATAAAAGTAACCCAGCCCTCGCATTTTGACCATGTTTCTTTACTATGGACTATTGACTTAAAAACGCCATATTTGCGCCTTTAAATCTCACTTTTACCTTCATGGCAGACGAAAAAATAATTTTCTCAATGACGGGTGTCAGTAAAATCTACCCACCCAACAAGCAAGTTCTTAAGAATATCTACCTATCCTTTTTCTACGGTGCCAAAATCGGGGTGCTCGGTTTAAATGGATCGGGTAAATCCTCCCTGCTGAGAATTATTGCCGGTATCGATAAAGAATTTCAGGGCGAGGTGGTGTCTGATCTGGGTTATACCGTTGGTTATCTGGAGCAGGAGCCCCAGTTGGATAAAACCAAAACCGTAAAAGAAATTGTAGAAGAAGGCGTAAAAGATGTGGTAGCTCTTTTAAAAGAATTTGAAGCTATCAATGAAAAGTTTGGCGATCCAGCGGTTTTGGAAAATCCGGATGCGATGGATAAACTCATCACGCGTCAGGGCGAAGTGCAGGAAAAACTGGATGCGGTGAATGCATGGGAACTCGATCACATGCTGGAGCGTGCCATGGATGCATTACGATGTCCCCCACCCGATGCAAAAGTTGAATATCTTTCGGGTGGTGAAAAAAGAAGAGTAGCACTTTGCCGCCTGTTATTACAAACGCCCGATGTTCTCCTGTTGGATGAACCCACCAACCATTTAGATGCAGAGTCAGTGCAATGGCTGGAAGAACACTTGCGTCAATATAAAGGAACGATCATCGCAGTAACGCACGATCGTTACTTCCTTGATAATATAGCAGGATGGATTCTTGAACTGGATCGTGGTGAGGGCATTCCCTGGAAAGGAAATTATTCAAGCTGGCTCGATCAAAAACAAAAACGCTTGGCCCAAGAAGAGAAAACGGAATCAAAAAGACAAAAAGCACTTGTACGTGAATTGGAGTGGGTGCGCATGAGTCCGAAGGGACGTCACGCCAAAGGAAAAGCACGCCTGAGTTCTTATGAGAAACTGATCAGCCAGGAGAACCGCGAGAAAGAAGAAAAACTTGAAATTTTTATTCCACCCGGACCAAGATTGGGGAATAAAGTAATTGAGGCCAATGTCGTATCAAAAGCGTATGGCGACAAACTCCTGTATGAAAATCTTACCTTCTCTCTTCCTCCTGCAGGTATTGTAGGAATCATAGGCCCGAACGGAGCAGGAAAGACTACGCTTTTTAAAATGATCACCGGCCAGGAGAAACCCGATAGCGGAACATTTGATGTTGGCGAAACCGTGAAGATTGCTTATGTGGATCAGGAACATGACGATCTTAAACCAGAAGACACCGTTTGGCAAGCTATCACGGGCGGACTAGAATTAATTCTGGTTGGAGGAAAAGAAATTAACTCACGCGCTTATGTGAGCAAGTTTAATTTTAGCGGAAACGATCAACAGAAAAAAGTAAAAGAACTTTCGGGTGGCATGCGCAACCGCGCTCACTTAGCAATCGCACTGAAGCAAGGCGGAAATTTGTTACTGTTGGATGAACCTACCAACGATCTGGATGTAAACACACTTCGTGCATTAGAAGAAGCCTTAGAAAATTTTGGTGGTTGTGCCGTGATTATCTCTCACGACCGTTGGTTCCTTGATCGTGTTTGTACACACATTCTGGCGTTTGAAGGCGACTCACAAGTATTCTGGTTTGAAGGAACCTTCAGTGAATACGAAGAAAATAAGAAGAAGCGATTGGGCGATGATCAACCGCATCGGATTAAGTATAAGAAGTTAGTCAAATAACAAGTTGGCAGTAGGCAGATTGCAGTAGGCAATCAATCACTACTACCAACTTTAAAAGTATAATGAAAGGACTTATAACCATAACACTTCTTGTTCTTTCCAACACCTTCATGACCTTTGCGTGGTATGGTCATCTGAAGTTTAAGGAGATGAAGTGGAGTGCTGGTCTGCCCCTGATAACGATCATCTTAATCAGCTGGGGCATTGCGTTGTTTGATTATATTCTTTAGGTGCCTGCTAACCGTATCGGATTCAAAAACTATGGCGGACCATTTTCGCTGGTTGAACTCAAAGTGATACAGGAAGTGATCACGCTTGTTGTCTTTGTAGCCTTCTCTCTGCTATTTTTCAAAACGGAAACCTTTCGGTTGAATCACCTTATCGGGTTCGTCTTTCTTATTCTAGCGGTCTATTTCATCTTCAAAAAGTAGTGACTACTTTTTATCACCTACCGGATTTTGCGTGAGCCGATACATGAGAAGTGCTATACGTTTGGTTTGCCTTGGTAGCCAGTTCAGATTTACGTATTCTTTATCGGTGTGGCCGTGACCACCAAAAAGTCCTAAGCCATCAATAGCCATATCGACATAGCCGGAGGTAAATGAAATGTCGGCAGCGCCTGCATCGCGTGGATTAACGGCTGTAACTTTTCCTAACCCCAGATCTTCACTCACTTTCGTGTAGTACGCTAATAGTTTCTTATTTCCATCGGTGGGAGCCAATGGAGGATAGCCTTCATCAAAGGTTAACGTGGCATTGGTTTGAGGAAGATGTTTTGATACAACTTGCTGCATCACTTCCTGAGCCATCTTCAATTGCTCTGGAGAGATCGCTCTGATGTCTCCGGTCACCACGGCTTGCTTTGCAACAATATTTTCCTTTCCAAAGGAAGAACCGCCATCTAAAACCTGGTCACGTTGAATATCAGAGCCGCCAAGAATCATTCCTGGATTGAACGTCAAATCTTTTTCCGTTGATAACTTTTCATAAAATCCTGTTAATATTCTTGATGCTTCATAGATAGCACCCGCTCCAATAGTTTGTGTAAAAATTTGTGAGGAGTGCGCTGGCAAGCCAGTAACTGTTAACTCCCATCCCGATGAACTTCTTCTTGAAATCACCCCTGTTGCCGGATTACTATCGCCATCTTCCATGCCTAGTGCAATGTCGGCATTCTTTGCCGCTTCAATTAAATCTTTGCGGGCAAGTTCTAATGGCCGGCCGCTCAGTTCTTCATCACCCGTCATGACTACGATGATGTTCATGCTTTTTAAGAGACCCGCTTGCTTCAATGCCTCCAATGAATAGATAATCATTACATCACCCCCTTTCATATCGCTTGCACCGGGTCCCGTTGCTGTAGAATCATTGACCATCGTGAATTTTTGGAAGGGGCTTGTTAATTCAAACACTGTGTCCAAATGGCCAATCAGCAAAAGGGTTTTTCCGGTTCCTTTGCTGGTGTGATAACCAACTAAATGACCTGCGCGACCGAAAGGTTTTCCGTCAACCCAGCGCGTATCAAAGCCAAGGGCATCTAATCGCGCTTGAAAGATTTGTCCTACTTTTTGCACGCCCTCCAAATTCATGGAGCCACTGTTGATGTTCACCACCTCTTCGAGCAACTTCAATGCTTTGTTATTATTCGCATCTACGCTGGACGTGATCTTCTTTTCGATTTTTGAAATTTGTGAGTATGCGTTGACTGAAGTACTCAACACAAATAGAATGAATAGGATTCTCTTCATAAAAATTTATAATCGTTAAGCAATTTCCTCTCCCGGCCTGGTCTTCCATCGTTGGTGCATCCACACCCATTGATCGGGATGCTCGCGCACAATTTGTTCGGTGAAATTGGTGAAGTTTTGTGTGTTTATAATCAGGTCCCTTTCTTCATCTCCCGTCTTCACCAAAGGTATCTCCGGAAGGATGTGCATGTTCTGCATTCCATTTTCATCCAGATAAATATAAGTTGGAACTACAGCTGCACCGGTGCGTAAAGCTAACACGGTTGCACCAATAGGCGTAGCCGCCTTCATTCCAAAAAAATCAACAAACCGGCTCTTTACTTTGGTGTCCTGATCAATAAGAATGGCTATTGACCCACCTGATTTCAACACCTTGAACAATCGTACACTTTCCTTACCCCGCTCAATAGCTACGGCTCCATAGGCATTGCGGTATTGCCAAAGTAATTCATTCAGTCGCTCATCTTTTAGCGCAGTGCCCACGATGTTTGGATTTAGTCCACGCAAGGCCATATTGGTGATTTGAAGATCGAACGCCCCAAGGTGTGACGTGAGAAACATCACGCCTTTTCCTTTCGCTAATGCTTTATCGTAATTCTCCAGTCCTTGAGTGATTAAGAATTTATTGAGATCCGTAAGGGTGCGCACTTTTAAAGAACGTAGTATATCTCCGGCATTTTTTCCAAGCATTATAAACACGCGCTTGCTCAACGCAAGAATTTCACTGGCGGATTTTTCTTTTCCGAAGGCCAGCCCCAAATGATACATCACCCGCTCACGAGGTTTGGGCGAAACGGCATAGGCGATCTTTCCAAGCCAGCCACAAAACGCCAACCATATCTTTCTGGGCAGTAGATTGGAGGCAAAAATCAAGAACCTGATAAAGAAGTAAAGTGATGAGTACTTAATTCGCTTTTTTAAGGGTCTATTTTCCATATAAGAATAGCAAAGATACGAGTAGCTTTGATTAATTTTATTTCAACAAAGTATGAAAACTTTATACCTTATTCGGCACGCCAAGTCCAGTTGGGATGATCCAGACCAGGGTGACTATGAGCGGCCATTAAATAAACGTGGTAAAAAGGACGCTCCGAATATGGCCAATCGATTGAAAGAAAAAAGGGTTACTCCAGATTGTATGATTACCAGCCCAGCCACCCGGGCATTGGATACCTGTAAAGAGTTTGCCAAAATATTGGGCTACGACATGGACAAAATCAAAACTGACAAACGTCTCTATCATGCCAACGAAGATCAATTACTAACGGTGATTGGTGAATTAAAAGATCGTGAACACGATGATGAAGAAGTGGTACTTCTATTTGGTCATAATCCAGGCCTTACTGAGTTTGCCAGTGTGTTGCTGAACGAATACATTGACAATATTCCAACGTGCGGAATAGTAAAAACTCATTTAAATATTGATCAATGGAAAGATGCTTCTTTCGGTTGTGGCACTCTGGCATCTTTTGATTTCCCTAAAAGCAAAAAAGATTAAATTACAACTAATAAAATAAATTTATGAAAAGAGCAGCAACCGCCATCTGGCAAGGAAGTGGTAAAGAAGGAAAGGGCCACTTAACAACACAAAGTACTGTGTTGAACAAAACCCAATACTCATACACCAGCCGTTTTGAGCAAGGCATTGGCACCAATCCTGAAGAGCTGATTGCAGCGGCTCATGCCGGATGCTTTACGATGAAGTTAAGCCTCAATCTGGAAGGTGCTGGCTTTATACCCGATCTGTTGGAAACAAAATGTGAAATTAATTTTGAGAATGGTGTGCTTACAGAATCTCAATTGATTTTGAATGCTACCGTGAAAGGTATCGATCAGGCTAAGTTTGCTGAATTAGTAGCCGATGCTGAAGCAAATTGTCCCATCTCAAAAGTGTTGAATACAAAAATCTCCGTTGATTTTACGTTGAATTCCTGATGACTAAAATTGCAATCATTGGCTCCGGCAATGTAGGATCTGCCTTGGGAAAGGGTTGGTAAAGGCAAGACACGCTGAACAGCTAGCCAACGACATAGGATTTGGCAAGTGCTACGATTTTGGTGGAGATGATAAAGTTGAATTACTTGAAAAATTCGCATTGAGTTGGATTAACATCGCGATTATGCAAGGACATGGAAGAAATCTGGCATTCAAACTATTGAAGAGATAATAGGGTATGGTTAAGGATTATTTCGAGGAATGTAATCCTTCGCTCGCTTCTTGAGTATTCCTACTTCATTAAAGCGATAACCCAGCATCAGTTTTACGAAAGTATTGGTGTTGGCAAACTTAATATTTTCAAACCTTATGTTTCGCGATTGGGTAACCAGGCTCATGCCGCCAAAAAAACGATCACTGTTATAACCTAACGCTACCCGTGCATCACTGTAGGTATTAATGGCAATATCATAGTGTTCCTTCTCACCGGGTCGATTGTATAAAATCCAATTATGAGCAGGACCAATGGAAAGTGCACCGTTCAGAAAGAATGAACGGTAAACCAATGTGTAGGTATAACCACCCGCCATACTAAGGGTTGTGTAACGCATGAGTTGAAAATCAGATGTGGATGCAGGCTGACTACTTTGTTTTGATGAGATGACCGAATCCGCGTTGAGCCTGAACGTATTGAGATTACCCGCCATTATCAAGGAGCCTCCACTCTTTATCTGGCGCTCGGAATAATTATAGGCGGATTTCAGAGAAAAACGTTTTTTATCAAACACATAAATTCCGTTTACTCCGGTGTTGGTTAGTTCTATGTCAGGCCTTTTAACAAACACATCGGGTGCAGAAGGTGAGCGAACCGGAAAATAAAATCCGCTGTACTTTTGTCGAAAGACATCCACACCCCAACCATTGCCAAGAAAATTGGCGTGAAACTCACGCGCATCGGTATTACCATAGGTGGATTGACTTTTCTCATCAATAGGAATAGCAAACGTAATTTCAGCGGCTACTTCAAAAAGATAAATACCAACACCTAAACTAAATGAACTATTAGGCTTGTAATTAATCGTTTGTTTCGTGTTTTGGTTCGTCACATCAAAGGAAAGTGAACGCTTCCTGATCACGGGCCAAATAAAAAACTTATCCGAAAATTGTTCGATGTATTTGCTCTTCGTTGAGTCAGATGCGTGCTGACAAACGGCTGCTTCCGTTACACATAAAAACAAAAGTAAAGCAAATAGGTAACGGATCATCCGCTATAATATATACTCGCTTAAATCACGGTTCTTTATGAGTCCGCTTAACTTCTCTTTCACCATTTCTTTGGTAATAGCAATGTGAGAGTTTGCCGGAATTTTATCGGGGACATCAAAAGAAAACTCATTTAATAATCTGCTCATTACCGTATGCAATCTTCGTGCTCCAATATTTTCAACATCCGCATTGATGTCGAAGGCAGCCTGAGCGATCTCATCAATCGAATCATCGGAAAATTCGATTTGAACGCCTTCCGCTTCAAACAATGCTTTGTATTGCTTTGTTAACGCATTTTTTGGCTCCGTTAGTATGCGCACAAAATCATCTTTGGTAAGATTGGTGAGTTCCACGCGAATTGGAAAACGGCCTTGCAACTCAGGTATAAGATCAGACGGTTTTGAAATATGAAAAGCGCCTGCCGCCACAAACAAAATATGGTCCGTCTTAATGACGCCATATTTCGTATTCACCGTGCTCCCCTCCACGATAGGAAGTAAATCACGCTGAACACCTTCGCGGCTCACATCGGGGCCACCACCACCCTTTTTTCCCGAACCTGATACAATCTTATCGATCTCATCAATAAAAATGATTCCTGCATCTTCCGCCTTGCGAAGCGCTTCTTCCTTCACTTCATCCATGTCGATGAGTTTAAGAGCCTCTTCTTCTAATAAAATCTTTCTTGCCTCACCTACCGTAACTTTTCGCTTTTTGGGTTTTTTGGGCATCATCCCACCTAACATCTCCTGCAGGTTCATCATCGACACTTCATCCATCATGCCGGCACCAATCATACCTATCCCCGGCCCTGAACTTTGTTTAATATTGATTTCGATCTTACGATCCTCCATCTCACCACTTTTAATTTTCTCACGAAATAAATTGCGCGTACGTTCATTCAACTCAATATCGTTAGCAGGCGCTTCATCTGATTCCTCCGAGGCTATTGAAAACCCAGCCGCTTTTGATCGCATGGGCGGAATCAATGCATCCAGAATAATTTCCTCAACGGCAAATACCGCTTTCTCTTTTACCTCCTCTTTCTTTCGCGCCTTTACCATGTTTACGGATTGCTCCACCAGGTCACGCACCATGCTTTCCACATCGCGACCCACATAACCCACCTCAGTGAATTTAGATGCTTCTACTTTTACGAAGGGAGCATCTGCAATGCGGGCCAGCCTGCGGGCAATTTCTGTCTTACCTACACCTGTTGCACCGATCATCAAAATATTGTTAGGAACAATTTCACTCTGAATGTCCGACTTCACACTCATACGCCTCCAGCGGTTGCGCAGAGCAATGGCTACGTTGCGCTTTGCTTCATACTGACCAATTATATATTTATCCAGCTCCTTTACGATCTGCTGCGGTGTAAGATATTTTGATTCTAACATGTAGTTCTATTTAAGGATTTCAACAATTATGCTTTGACATCAGCTAAGACAAACGCGAGGGGCTTGTCTACCTTTTCATTTAGCAAAGCAATTTTCAACACTTCATCAACGGTATCTACATAGTGAAATTTGAGTCCCTTTATGTAGTGCTTTTCAATCTCCAGAATGTCTCGCCTATTTTTCTGACTCATGATAATCTCTTTGATGCCACTTCTCTTGGCAGCAAGAATTTTCTCTTTGATTCCTCCCACCGGAAGTACCTTTCCACGCAACGTAATTTCACCAGTCATGGCCAGTTTGTCTTTTACTTTTCGTTGTGTGAATATAGAAGCCAGAGAAGTTAACATGGTGATTCCCGCTGAGGGGCCATCTTTTGGAACAGCCCCAGCCGGCACATGAATGTGCAAGTCATACTGTTGAAAAACATGATGATCGATACCCAGTTGCTCAGCGTTCGATTTCAGATACGACAATGCGGCCATGGCCGATTCCTTCATTACATCACCCAGCTGACCTGAGATCGTGATCGCACCTTTTCCTTTATTCAAACTCGATTCAACAAAAAGAATATCGCCTCCTGCTTGTGTCCACGCAAGGCCCGTTACCACACCGGCAATGCTATTTCCCTGATACAATTCTTCATCAAAAATTTCGGCACCCAACACCTTTACAACAAATTCAGCGGTAACATTTTTTTCAAACTCCTCTTCCATCGCCACTGACTTGGCCATGCTCCTGATCACCGAGCCAATCTTGCGCTCAAGATTTCTCACTCCTGACTCCCTCGTATAACTTTCGATCACCTTCACAAGGGCTTCTTTTGAAAACTTTACTTGTGAGGATTTCAATCCATGCTCGGCCAATTGCTTAGGCACTAAATGTTTGATGGCAATCTGAAGTTTTTCTTCTACGGTATAGCCAGTCAATTCAATGATCTCCATGCGATCGCGCAAAGCCGGATGGATACTATCCAGTGAATTGGCCGTAGCGATAAACAGTACTTTGGAGAGGTCATATTCCACCTCCAGGAAATTATCACCAAACGTATTATTCTGTTCAGGATCTAAAACTTCGAGCAAGGCGGAAGAAGGATCGCCACGGAAATCAGATTTCACTTTATCGATTTCATCTAAAATGAAAACGGGATTGGATGACTTTGCCTTCTTAATGTTGGCCAATATCTTGCCGGGCATAGCACCTACATAGGTTTTTCGGTGGCCGCGAATTTCCGCTTCGTCATGCACACCACCCAAGGACATGCGCACGTAGTTGCGATGAAGTGATTTTGCAATGGATTTTCCCAATGAAGTTTTTCCAACGCCCGGAGGACCATACAAACAAAGTATGGGTCCTTTCATATCCTTCTTCAACTTGAGCACTGCCAGGTATTCAATGATTCGGGTCTTTACTTTTTCAAGACCAAAATGATCTTTATCAAGAATCTTACGCGCCTTCTTTAAATCGAAATCATCCACCGTATATTCTTGCCATGGCAAATCGAGCATGAATTCTACGTAATTCATGGCAACTGGAAACTCAGCCGCCTGTGGGTTGATGCGCAACAGCTTGTCCAGTTCTTTGTTGAAGTGATCAGCCGCAGCCTTCGGCCATTTTTTTTCTGTTCCCCGCTTACGCAGTTTTTCAATTTCCTTATCGGGCCCATCATAGCCCAACTCATCCTGAAGTACTTTTATCTGCTGACGAAGAAAATAATCGCGTTGTTGCTGATCAATGTCTGTATGCACCCTTTTTTGAATCTCATGCTTGATTTCCAACATCTGGATTTCTTTCAGCATGTACTGCAACAGCAAGGTGCCTCGATCGATAATATTGTTCGTCTCTAGAATTTTTTGTTTATCCGGCACCTCAACGTTTAGATTAGAGGCCACGAAGTGTATTAAAAATCCTGTGCTTTGAATATTATCCAACGCAATCTGGGCCTCTTGTGGAATTTCAGGGTTTAGTTTAAGAATTTTTGAAGCCGCATCTTTCAATGTTTGAACAAGTGCCTTCACCTCTTTGCTTTCGAGATCAAGTACTGGCTCTGCCTGCAACTCAATTTTTGCCGTCATGAATGGCTCATCCTGCAGAAACTCCGTAATTGAAAAACGATTCTTGCCCTGAATGATGATGGTTGTATTTCCATCCGGCAGCACCAGCATTTTTATGATACGGGCCACCGTACCAAACCGATAAAGATCCTCTGAACCAGGTTCTTCGGCTTGTTTATTTTTTTGGGCTACTACACCAATAATCCGATTTCCCTGATAGGCTTTCCTGATCAAGCGAATCGACTTCTGCCGTGTAACCGTTATGGGTATCACTACGCCTGGAAATAGCACTGTATTTTTTATGGGTAGGATAGAAAGTTCTTCTGGAAGATCCTCTGGTTTAAGATCTGATTCCTGCTCGGGATTGATCAATTGAATCATCTCGTCCGAATCTTCCTGAACCAGTGGCGATATTGCTAGGGATTTAAACATAATTATAGAGTGCCAATTTGACACAAAAAAAGGGTGTATCCAATTAATTTTATATGCACCCTCAACGGGTCAATCCATGTGCCATGGTTTTGCTATTCAGCCAAAATTGTTTCAATTTTCGTACACGGATGAAGTCAACTACCCCATCTAAGCGTATTCGAAATCTCTACATTCTGTTGTTTTTAGCAACTCTGTTGGCAAACTACGCCCAGGTCTATGCCCAAAAAGATAAGAAAGGCTTTAAAAAAAGTGGCCTAATAGCACTCAATGACTCCATAGCTACCTACAGCCAGTCTGACATATTTGATTTTCCAAACGTCAATAAAGTTGGCTTTTATTACGATGCCACTAAATTGAAAAAAATACAAAGTCTCGACAGCGAGGGCAATGAGCAAGCGATGTATGTAGCTTTAAAAGAGTATGTAAAAAACTTCGGCATTGAGAATTTCAACCGAAACGTTGCCATGATCTGGCGACTGGCCAAACTATCAGAATCGCAGGGATCTGCTGGTGAAGCACTACTTCTGTATAAATTAGTTCTCAAGCATCATCAACAAGGCCTGGATATCAAAAACATCTATGCCTCGTATCAGCAATTAGATCCCGATAAAAAAGAGAACTACGTTCCGCTTGACTTTTATTACGAACTGGTGGATTACCGAAAAGACATCGACACGCTCAGGCCTCCAAAATCCATTCTGCTTAATATGGGTGAGGATGTTAATTCCCGAAAGGAGGATTATGGACCCACGGTAGGGAATACCGATGACTTGATTCTATTCACATCAAAAAGAAATGAAAAGAGCGATGGCTCCTACAATGAGGATCTTTTTTTCAGTACGAAGGTTGAAGGCCGCTGGTCAATGGCTGAGTCCTTTGTGAAAATCAATAGCGAGTACAATGAAGGCTCCGCCTGTATTAGTGAAGACGGAAAATATCTTTTCTTCTCCCGATGCAATGCACCGGATGGGTTAGGCAACTGTGACTTATATGTAGCTGTGATGAAAGCCGATAGCACGTGGGGTGATATAAAAAATTTAGGTCCGACCGTTAACAGCACCGGCTGGGATTCTCATCCATCGCTCACACACAGTGGTGATACATTGTTCTTTGCATCCAATCGTGCAGGAAGTTTTGGACTCTCTGACATCTACTTTGCTGTGAAAGATAAAAAGGGTCTATGGCAAAAAGCACGAAATGCCGGACCCATTATTAATACGGTGAACAGTGAAGTGAGTCCTTTCTTTCACCACACCTTTAATGTTCTGTATTTCAGCTCGAACGGACACCCTTTAAACTTCGGTGAGTTTGATATTTATAAATCGAATAAACTTAGAATAAGCTGGAGCGAACCAAGAAATACAGGACCATTAGTAAATGGAGGTGGCAGTGAATATTATTTTGCCATCGATTCAAAATCTGAGAACCTATACTATGCGCGCTCTACAGAAGATGACCTGAAAAATCTTGATCTCCACTCTTTTCCGGTGCCTATGGAAGCGCAACCCAATGCCACCACTACATTGAAAGGAACCCTGAAAGATCCCGTTGGCAACCCTGAGAAGGGAATTGTTTCTGTTATCGACCTGGATCAGGGAGTGG
>Ga0163149_10000540_pt1 | contig 50151 bp, 41 predicted proteins | sample OliLakLV19MP5G1_FD_148604 | JGI IMG/M metagenome (GOLD analysis project Ga0163149, IMG submission 148604) | Freshwater microbial mat bacterial communities from Lake Vanda, McMurdo Dry Valleys, Antarctica - Oligotrophic Lake LV.19.MP5.G1 | ecosystem: Environmental > Aquatic > Freshwater > Lake >...
CGAGCATGCCAGCGCTTCCACGTTTGCGTTCACGGGAAAACGTTGAAGCATCACGCCCAAGACATCGGGCAAGGTGCCTGAGACTTTCGCCCCTGGCCAAGCCTGTCTTCAGTTCTACCCGTTCCGCTAACGACAAGTGTTTGTATGAGTCCATGCTGCAATCCTCGACGATTCGTCAAGGTGTTGCACTTCAAATCTGCGGCCGCCCAGTCCGCCTGCGTATCCAAAGGGCTGAAACCCGGGTTGGTGACACTAACTCCGTGAGCAATCCGCCAACTGTTATCGGCAGCGGGTCGAATCACCAGAACTGACATCACTCGCAAGCTTTGATCTCAACCGTATTCCGGCTTGCTGCCGTCGCTAATGCAGATCGGAGATCCGTCGCCCTGCTCTTGCATGCCGTCAGGTTGATCGCATTACTGTTCCTAAGCAATTTTCCCCGCAGCGACTCTACTTGCTTAGCGAGCCAAGAACCCGGAGCGCTTCTTTCCCGAGCAACATCGAGCCACGCGCAGGCTTCAAGGGACGAGTCCGCAGCCTTGGACCATCCCTTCAAAAGATTCTTCGATAGATCGATCATAGCAATTAGGTCTCCGCTATACGCCAACATGCGCTCGTAACGAATCACGTTTTCCCATTCGCCTTTGCTCCGATAGTGTGCGACCAATAAAGACATGGTTCCAGTCTCTCCCTCCATAGCAGTTTCGGCGGCAATACTGACACCTTCCGCGACCTCCTCGCTTGAACTGCCTCGCTCGACCAAGAGTCTCGACAGCTGAGCGCGAGTGGAAATGCACGTTGCATTGATACTAATTGCATTTCTATACCAGAATATCGCCTTTTCTGTGGAATCATCTTTGAATGCGTAATAATGAGCCAAAATTTTGCTAGCCTCTATGCTTCCGGACAGTGCCACTGCCTGCACTCTCTCCCGAAGGCCTTGATCGTCAAGACACGGATACACCCACCCAAAAACAACACTGTCTCCAGTTTTCCATCCGGGCGGCACACAGGGACTTGGAATCACCTCTGATTCTGCGGAACTCTGCAATGCCGCAGGCGCAAAGCTTTTGTAAGCCGCGCACGAACTAATTGCAAGAACAATTATAAGCCAAAGGTTAAACCGCATACTCGCTCCTATCGATCAATATTGAAAAATACAGTAAAGCCTGCGTCTGGTTCGCCTTCGTCCCTTGCGCTATTGAGGTTCGAGTCAATAAACGCCTCAGGCAACCCATCTTCACCAACTTTTACCGATCCATTGGTGGCGATGACATCATTCGGCAGCCAGTCGGAAACGCGCTCGGCAAGTCCATCTGACCCATCGAATCGATCCTTTCCCGCCTTGCAAGAGAGAAATATAATTGGCTTGTCTTCACTGTATCCTGGAAGACGTCTAATATCATCCTGCACTATATCCGCTCCAATCCCATCGTGGTCGGTGGACCCTTCTCTGTGATCGTCTATAGCGTTTTCATTTCCGTGTCCAATAATATAAATGACGTCGTCAGTTATTGTAAATTTAGCCGCCGCCGCTTCATCGATTGAACCGGGTGTTAAATAACTAAGCACTTCCGGTTCATTTCCAGAGGAATCTGTATATAATGTAGGATTATTGGCCGCGTATGAATAGAAATTCGTTCGCTTGGATGAAAATCCTGAAGGGTCTTTGGCTGTCCATCTGCCCAACTCCGGATCATAATCGCGCGCCCCAAACCGAACGAGTTCCAAGTCACGGTCGTAGAGTCCGCCTGCGTATCCAAAGGGCTGAAACCCCGGGTTGGTGTCGTTGATGACGTTGCCCCAGGCATCGTAGTCCATGCGTTGGGCGATGGTGCCGTCCGCGACGTCGAGCACCAGTCGAACGCTGCCCAGATGATCGGCGATCACTCGGTAGGTGTTGCCGCCCTTGAGCAGATAGCTCGGCACGTTGGCGCGATCGGCATAGATAAAGGTGGCGACGCGATTACCGTCGCCATCGGTCTCGGCGACGGGTTCGCGCTGATTCATGTAGACGAAGCCTTGCACCTTGACGCCGTTGATGCGCTTGCCGATGCGCCGATTTCGTCCGTCAATTTGATAACTCAACACATCGCCGTTCGGCAGCGTGGCGCTTCGCAGGTTTGCGAACACATCGTAATCGTAGGTTGTGGTTTGACTGGTGTTGATGTTCGTTTTGCCGGTCAACTCGCCATTGGCGGTGTAGGTGCAGTTGGCGAAGGTGACCGCTGTCGCCTTTTCAGCGACCGTGTCCAATCTTAAGAACTCTGGCATCCAGCTGCGCGATCTCGGCCACCGGTACTCCACCTTTATCAAAGCCAGAAGGAAGGGTCCCAGCGACGTACCACACGCCATCACTAAGCACCGCAACAATAGGCAATCGGCTATCGATCGCCTCAGCTCCGTACCTTCGCATCCATACCGCGCTTGCGATAGCGATTGCTGTTTTCTGATCGGCGACGAGTCCCATTTCGCCAATCACACTTGACCGGGCCCCCTTAACAATTCCAATAACCTCGCTCTCGGTTCTGGCCCGATCAACCAGTCCTGACTGATATGTGGGCGGCGGACCATAAAGGCTTGCACGGCGGTTCTCAGGGCTAGACGCGCCAGCAGGATGCAAGCCGAAAGATACCAAGACTATTGCATTAAACAATGACATCGAAAGTCTATTCATTTGAGCCTGCCCTCACCGTACCTTCGTCTCCATACCCGATACGATATGGTGCGTGCCATTGAAAAGATCGAATCGCGTCGGTTCCTGTACCCAAGAAACTTTCGAAGTTAGGGTCACCAATGTTGAAAGTTCCTGCTTTATCAAGCCCAGAAAACCATTCGTAATCTGGTACCTTTGGATCTTCTCGACCATGAGTGTGATAATCACCTACTTTTGTATCTTCCTTCGGACATGTTCCTGTATCTGACATATCGGAATAACCCGGCTTTTGAGGAGTAAAGTAACAACCGTCTGGAGTCTGACAAATGGACCCCGCAAATTCAATATCATCAGCTTTTGACTGTGGATTTATTTCATCAATTGCTGCAATCGCCGCGGACCGTCTGTCCGGATACATCTTGAATGGCTCAAGTCCATTGACATCGACATAGTTAATTGGGTCGACATTGGCGTATCTGTAGAAATTTACTTCGCCGAAACTAAACATGGCTGGTTCTTTTGCCGTCCACCGCCCACTCTCCGGATCATAATCGCGCGCCCCAAACCGCACGAGCTTAAGATCCCGGTCGTAGATGCCGCCTGCATACCCGAACGGCTGGAAACCGGGATTGGTGTCAGCAAGTACATTACCCCAGGCATCGTAGTCCATGCGTTGCGCGATGGTGCCGTCCGCGACGTCGAGCACCAGTCGAACGCTGCCCAGATGATCGGCGATCACTCGGTAGGTGTTACCGCCCTTGAGCAGATAGCTCGGCACGTTGGCGCGATCGGCATAGATAAAGGTGGCGACGCGATTACCGTCGCCATCGGTCTCGGCGACGGGTTCGAGCTGATTCATGTAGACGAAGCCTTGCACCTTGACGCCGTTGATGCGCTTGCCGATGCGCCGATTTCGTCCGTCAATTTGATAACTCAACACATCGCCGTTCGGTAGCGTGGCACTGCGCAGGTTTGCGAACACATCGTAATCGTAGGTTGTGGTTTGACTGGTGTTGATGTTCGTTTTGCCGGTCAACTCGCCATTGGCGGTGTAGGTGTACGAGCAGTTGGCGTAAGTGAGCAGACGGTCCTGAGCATCAACGGTGGCGGATGGATTGGACATTCCGGCGGCGCAGCCGGTGCCGGCAATGCCGTTCGCGGCTAAAGCCGCTCCATCCTTGTTGCTGTTGCTGTCATAGGCGTAGTCGGCGATCAGCGTGCCGTTCTCGGTGACGGTGTCGAGTCTCCCGGCGAGGTCGTAACCATAAACGGTGGTGGCTGCAGTGGCACCGATGGTCTCCACTTTCTGGGTGATGCGGCCGAGTTTGTCTCGAGCGTAGGCCACATGCAGCAGGTCATCGCCGAGGAATTGCGCGCGATAGTCGATTGGTTCGGCGAAACCGTTGTACTGCCAGGCATCAACCAGTGCGGACATCTGCGTGCCATCGAGCAATCCATTCTGTGGGTTGCGGAACAGGATCAGATTGGCGCCGCCGTTGACCAATGCCTGAGTCAACAAGCCATCGGCGTCATAGTTGTAATCGACGGTAATCTGCGTGGTCTCATCATTGGAGTTGTTGCTGAGAATGCCCATGCCATCGAGCCAGTGATTGGCATCATGGAGGTAATTGACCGTTGCGTCCCACGTGAACCCATCGTAACCGTCGATGAAGGTTTGCTCCTGGCGCAGCAAGGGACCATTGAACTCGCGCACCACATCGATACCGGCATGGGTGAAGTGCCTGATGCGCTCGCCGTCGCTACCGAATCGGTCGAACGAATAGCGCCCATGCGGCGTGTCCAGGTGCTCGGTCCGGCCGGTTGCAGTTTCCAGAACGGGAGTGATTTGCTGCACGCCCTGTCGTGTCTGTCCGGTGACGATCTTGTCGAGGTTATGGGTGTAGTCGGTAGTGACATCGGCAATGCCGGGCACTGCGGGGGGCCGGTATTCCGTGACGCGATTGACCTTGTTGTAAACGAAGGCGTGGTCCGGGCGGCCAGGGGGCACAATCCGCGTGACGTTGCCGTTCGGGTCATAACCAAAACCAATCTGGCGGGTGTCTGGCAAGGTCTGCAGTGTGGTGCGCCCGGCGTTGTCATTGGTCAGCGTCGTGGAGCGCAGCAGCGGATCGGTGAGCGTGCTCAGATAGCCATTGCTGTCGTAGCCCAACTGCCATTGCCGCTGTTCCAGGCCAACACCGGAGCTGATCGTCTGCAATCGACCGCGCGTGTCGTAGTCATAACTCACCGCATTCAGGCCCGGTATCGCGACTTGTGTCGGACGCTCCTGCATATCCACGCTGACGCTGGTCTCTCGCGCCATCGGAGACCGTGTTGCCCAAGTGCGACCGGCGGCATCGTAGTTGCGCAGGTACAAGCGACCATTCACCGTGGACTCGTATTGCAGATCGCGCTCGCCCAGATCAGCGCCTAGAACGGAGGGAAACGAATACTGGGATCGGTAGACCGAGGAGCTGGGCGCCAATATCGGCAAATTCAGCACGCTCGAAACGATCGGCACACTGAAACCGAAGCGATCGTCTGGCCTGCGTGTTGAACTCAATCTTGATCCATTGTTATGGAAAGTGAAGCTGGCATTGGTGCTCGCCTGACTGGACGATTCAAATGCGCCCGAGAATTGCGATGCGTGCCGAAACACACGGCCTGGGCTGTTGTTGGACCACACGTAGCGTCTGCGGCCCTCGGCACTGCGAATGGTTGTGCGCTCGGCATCGAGGTGATTCCACAATTCCCGCGTCAATCGGGCGAAGCCGCCTTCGGGGTTGGTGTCGAGAACAAGTCGTCCATCATCGGACCACTCCATCGTGGACGCGTTTCCCCTTGGGTCCTCGAATCGGTTCAACAATCCGAAACGCTCGATTCCGGATTCGTATTGCATTTTCCATGTGCGGTTTTCGACAGAGTCAACCTGTGCGAGTAGACCCGATGGGTGGTAGCTCAACACGGTGCGATGTCCGTCGGCCGATTCGATGGCGAGTGCGCGGCCATTCGCATCGCGCTCAATCTCGCTGAGGTCGCCATCGCCATCCTCCACGCCCACCAGATGACCCGTCGCGCTATAGTTGAAGCGAAAAACCAGGCCACCGGTGACAGCATTGCGTGTTTCCAGATGGCGTCCTGATGCGTCAAATAGCCAATAACGCCTACCATCCTCACTGGGCACCAGATGCTGTCCACCTTCTGCATCGAATCGGAACGAACCGCCACCTACTCTGACCAAGGCGCTGGGATCGCGATAGCTGCTGCCATAGATCAGACCGCCATCGGGCATGGTGGTTATAAAACCATCAGACGAAAGACTGACTGAGCGTGCTTTCTGTTCAATCGCCGGATCGAAGGTTTCACTTCCGCCGCCCAGAATAGAGAAAATCTGGCCATTTGACCGGATCTGAAACACCAAGCCGCCGGCCAGAATGTAGTGGCTGCCGTCCGCAGAAGCGACAACAGAGCTGACAATGGGAAGCGGGCTCGCCAACGCGATGGCACCGTCAACCGGCACGCCAATGCTGCCATTGCCCGCGATAGTCGTGACCCGCCCGTCAATGCCCAGCATGCGCACGCGCGGCTGAGCGGATTCGGCATACAACACGTTGCCCTGAACATCCACGTCCATCCAGCGCGGAGAGAACGTGTTTGCGCCTTGCACCGGTATGCCATCGCCTTCCTCAATACCACCGAGCGCCAATGGGGTTGCGCTGCCATTCGGCCACACCATGCCGATGCCGCCCTCTAGGCAGGTGTGATAGATGCGGCGTTGATGGATTTTAAGAAACGCGTAGGTGCAGGGGTCGCTGGCCGCCAGGGAATCCCTGAGCACGCTGACCGCACGTGCCTGAGCATCCAGCTTGAGTAGAGACTGCCCCTGCGAGAAATAAAGATTGCCGCGTTCGTCGACGACATAGGAATCCATGCCCTCAAAGATGGGTGTGAATCCAGGTAGGCAGAAATTCACATCCGCAAGATCCGGAGGGCAGTTCTCGGCCATTTGTTCAGGTGTGCCTCCGGGAAAGGTGCGCGAGATCGTTGCGCGTATCGGCTGCGCCGGGCCACGCGTACCACCGCCTGGATCGCCGCGCCACAGACTCCATACGGATGCACCGGCTCCAACCAATTGGCCCCCGCGGCCCAACGCATACGGAATCGTCAATGCCACATCCCTTGATGATTGAACGTCTGCGCTGCGCATCGAGCCATCGCCCTTGAGCACAATCCGACGCTCGGGATCGTAGACATGGTGTTCGCTTAACGACCAACCACCGTTGGACAGACCACGCGCATCCCAGATGCCGCGACGTCTAAATCGTGGCGTTCCAAGCACTCCAGCGGGACTGCTCCACATGCGGCCCACCTTGTACTCACGTGTGCTCGGCCAGCCGCCTGCAAGAATGCCCGACACGCCCGCCCATGCTCTCGCAGCTTGAAAGACATCCAGTCCGGGACTGTAGACCGCCTTGTACACGTATGAGACCTGAACCGACACTTGCGTCGTGCCCTGAATAGGTCGACCGTAAAAGTCCTTTCCGTCAAACACAAAATCGGCCGACCGATTCGGCAACGGTGGAATCGTGCGCGTCACTTGTTGCCCGCCAATCGAAACGGTGGCTTCAACGCTTCGAACGGAAGGGGGAATCGCTGCAGACGTCAGCTTTACGCGCAACTTCAAGTTCGATAGGGATCCTCCGACCACCCGAGCACTTTGGTAAGACAAAGAAAGTGGGGTGCCTTGAATTGGAATGTATTCACGTAGACGTGCGTTCTCGCACTCAATCACGCTACCGGTCTCGCAACTTGGTTTCTCCTCGTCCTTGTCGGAATCGTCTGGATCGCTGTCAGATTCTTCAGACGGATCGCTCTCCACATCCGCGCCTGGATCATCGTCTGGATTGGTCGGTGGATTGGAGTCCTGATCGGGCTCAGTAGGCGGTTCGGGTGCCGGCTGCTCCGGAATCCAAGGCTGATTGCAATCCCAGGGCGTGAAATGCGCAACGGGCGTGCGCCACAATTCCTGTCCAGACGAATACAAGCTCGCGAGCCGAGTACGCTCGGCAACATCGATCCCTAACTCTGCGAGTGCACTCACATCCGCTGGGTTACCGCTTCCATCAATATCGAGCGCTGCAAAGCCTCCGGAAGTGCTGAGTACCTTGATCACCCGTCCGTTGTCGGCAGGCAACCAACTCCCATAAATGTAGTCGTAGTAGCCAACAGGAATGACAACGCCAACGGGAAAGTTGAGATAGTTTTCGAAATACAGCGCCAGCGGCCGATCAAATTCCACCGATCGCGCGCCAGCGGCGACAGCTTCGTCAGCACTGAGCTCGATCGCGTAGGTGTAGCCGCTGGTCTCCGGCAGCGTCGCCGGCATGCGCTTGGGTCCAAATTCACCCACTGTGTACTCGGTGGCACGTATGCGCAGCGAGGCGGCGACCACAGTACTGCCATCCAGTCGGCGCAGGTTTGCCACTGTGCCCGCCGGAATGATCAAGGTGCTGGTGCGGTTGCCATCGCTATCCGTGACTGGCGTTGCGCGATGCACTTGTTGGCCGCTGGCGGCACCGAAGAACACCTGGGTGGAGGCGGTGTCGAAGGGCAGCAGATGAACGTCGTCGAGCACTCTCCAGTTTTTCCACGTGGTCATTGCGGTGCGCTGGGCATGCAGGAAGCCAGTTTTCTGGAAATCCAGCAACACATCTCCCCCGCCGTTGACTAGGACATCGTAGGCCCCATCGGGACGACTGAACGTATAGCCGTATTCGGGATGATCCAGGACGCGAATCAGCACGCCAGGCAGTGGCATGCCGAGATCGTCGCGAACGACACCCCGCATGATGGCAGCGCGATAGGGCTTGATGATGTCTGGCACCACTTCACGCTGAATTGCATTGGGTGGCGAGATCAGGAATTGATTGATGGTCCAGAAATTGGAGATTACCGTCTGGTCGATCGGCGGCGCGACTAATGCGGGGTCCGGCGGCACGAAAGTGACGATACAAACCGAATCAAGCAAACCATCGTTGTCGGTATCCTGCGCCGCCTGACACGGCAATGTCTCGCCATTTTCAAAGCCGCTCCGGAAAAACGTGTCGCTCGCGCGGCCCGGTGGTGTTTGCGGCGCTGAAGCGCTTGCAGACTGCATCAATCCGACAATTGCGAGATTGATCCAAAGTGCCGAGAATCGGGAGAAGCCAAAATGCATGCGAATCATGCGCAAATTCCGGTATGGCGTGATGATTGCCGAATCTAGCCCCAGCCACTGGAAAAGGACATTCAAACTGTCGTCCAGCGACAGAACGAGTGCGTTTTGAGCTCGCCCTGGCTGTGTGACGTTGGCGCCGAACCTCAAAAAGAAATCTGCACGCGCTGATCTGGCCGTGGGAGCGGACCCGGCGGCTACGGCTGTTGACGAGTTCGAAACGAATCGCGCACGGGTGCGCTCCTACAGTATTCCACTGACTCTGTAGTGTTGATTCGGCGTTTCGCGATGAACGCGCCGGTGCTCAGCCTCATCCGCCTTTCTTGATGCCGTTCAATGCAGTTACTCTATGGCTCAGCTGCGCTGTTCACCGCGCTATCGACCCGAGGGTTGCCCCTTCCAACCTCACACCATATGCATGCCACCGTTGACATGCAGGGTTTCGCCGGTGATGTAGGCGCCCATTGGTGATGCCAGGAACAGCACGGCATTGGCGATGTCTTCGACGCTTCCGAAACGGCCGAGGGCAGTGGCATCGAGCATCAGCTTGCGATAATCGGCGGTGAGGTCTTTGGTCATGTCGGTGTCGATGAATCCCGGCGCGACTACGTTCACGGTGATGCCGCGACTGCCAATCTCTTTGGCAAGTGACTTGGAGAAACCGATGATGCCGGCCTTCGCTGCGGCATAGCTGGATTGTCCGGCATTGCCCATCACGCCGATCACTGAGGCGATACTGATGATGCGACCTTTGCGCGCTTTCATCATGCCGCGCATCACCGCTTTGCTGGTGCGGTAGACCGAGCTCAGGTTGGTGTTGACCACGGCGTTCCAGTCTTCGTCCTTCATGCGCATCAACAATCCATCGCGGGCGATGCCAGCGTTGTTGACCAGGATCGAGATGCCGCCGAACTCTTTGCCGATCGAATCGACCAAGGCATCGACCGACGTACTCTCGGTGACTTCGAGCAAGCGCCCGACACCGCCGGCTGCCTGCAAGCGTGCGCCAATGGCGTCGGCGCCACTCTGGCTGGTGGCGGTGCCAATCACCAATGCGCCACAGGCAGCGAGGCGATCGGCAATGGCCGCACCGATGCCGCGCGATGCTCCCGTGACCAGGGCGACTTCTCCGGAAAGATCTATTTTCATACAGGCCTCAGCATGCTCATGTGGTTTTCCAATCGTTCAGTGCGAGGTCAATCTCGGCACCAACTCCCAGCGCGCGCGCGTCGAGTGATTTGTCGATACGTTTGACCAGGCCGGCAAGCACCTTGCCCGGCCCGCATTCGCCAAATCGGGTCACGCCTCTCTGCGCCAGGGCCTGCACGCATTCGGTCCAGCGCACCGGCAGATACAGCTGACGCACCAGCGCCTGCTGAATCGCGTCGATGCTTGCATGCGCTTGGGCGTCGGCGTTCTGGATCACTGGCAGACTGGGCAGGCTCCAGTCGAGTGTGGTCATGTACTGCTGCAAAGCTTCGGCGGCCGGTTTCATCAACGCGCAGTGCGAGGGTACCGAGACCGGCAGGCGAATCGCCTTGCGTACGCCGCGCTCGGCGAGCAGCGCAATGGCGCGCTCCACTGCTTCGGCATTGCCGGCGATCACTGTCTGTCCCGGACTGTTGAAGTTGGCGGGCGACACGATCTGCTCTTGCGCCGCGTCGGCGCATGCCTGCGCGATAAGCGCATCGTCAGCGGCCAGTATCGCGGCCATGGCGCCTACGCCCTGCGGCACCGCTGCTTGCATCAGACGGCCACGCTCGCGCACCAGCGCAGCGGCATCGGCAAGGGTGAGCGCGCCAGCACAAACAAGCGCGGTGTATTCGCCCAGGCTATGTCCAGCGAGCGCCGCTGGCGGCGTGCCGTTCAACTCCCGGCTCCACACGCGATACACCGCTACTCCTGCAGCGAGCAATGCGGGCTGGGTGACTTCGGTGCGATTGAGCTCGCTCTCTGGGCCGCTCTGCGATAGCGACCACAGATCCAGACCACAACCCGCGGATGCCTCGTCAAAGCTGGCGCGCACGCTGGCAAATCGTGTCGCCAATTCACCCAACATGCCCAGCGACTGCGAGCCCTGACCGGGAAATACAAATGCAAGCTGTGCCGACTGCGGCATGAAAAATCCCTCTTGCAGAAATCGATTTGATCGCCGGAACGCCCAACCGTCTGGGAATTGGTCAGTACAGCACTAGTGTGGTGTTGCACACTATGCGGCGCAAATAAAATGGATGGATTCGGCCCCGTGGCGAGGCGCGAATTGCCGCCAAGGCCGGTGGGCCTTGGCAAGATTCGCAACTAAGCCACGGGGTCGAGGACGCGATTTTATGTGTCGCTTGGGGTGCAACACCACACTAGAACCGCACCAGCGCCGAGCCCCAGGTGAAGCCGCCGCCGAAGGCCTCCATCAGCAACAGGTCGCCACGCTTGATCTTGCCACTCTGAACGCCGGCATCCAGCGCCAACGGCACCGAGGCCGACGAGGTGTTTCCGTGCATATCAACGGTAACGATGACTCGCTCCATCGGCATCGACAGGCGCCGTGCGGTGGCTTCGATGATGCGCAGGTTGGCCTGATGCGGGATCAACCAGTCGATCGCGGACTTGTCCAGCTGGTTGGCGGCGAGGGTCTCCTCGACCACGGCGTCCAGGGTCTTGACCGCAACCTTGAACACTTCGTTGCCAATCATGATCACGCGCACGCCAGCGTTCTTTTCGTCCATCTTGAAACCGACGGAGACACCGACTGGATTGTGCAACAAATGGCGATGGCCACCGTCGGCGTGCAGGTGCGTGGAAAGAATGCCGGCTTCGCTATCGGCTTTGAGCACGACCGCGCCAGCACCATCTGCGAACAACACACAGGTGCCGCGATCAGACCAGTCCAGCATGCGCGTCAGCGTCTCGGCACCAATCACCAGCGCCGTCTTGGCGGCGCCGCTGCGGATGAATTTATCGGCGACACCGAGCGCGTAGATGAAACCCGAACAGGCCGCATTGACATCAAATGCCGCGCAGCCGTTGGCGCCCAGGCGATGTTGAATCAGGCAGGCGGTGGAAGGGAAAATGACATCCGGCGTTGTGGTGCCGACAATGAGCAGGTCGATCTCGCTGGCGTGCACACCAGCAGCCTTGAGCGCGAGCGTAGCGGCTTCGACGCCCAGGTCGCTGGTGGTCTGGCCTTCGGCTGCCACATGGCGTTGACGGATGCCGGTTCGCGCCCTGATCCACTCATCCGAGGTGTCGACGAATTTGGAGATATCGTCGTTGGTCAGGATTTTTTCGGGCAGGTAGCTGCCGGTGCCCACTATGCGCGCAAAGGTCATGCGTTTGCCCCCTCCAGAAAAGAACAAGCGAACCGGGATCAATGATTCCGATTCGCTGCATCGCTTTTTGTAGAGCTGGGCTTGGTCCGCTGCCTTTGCTCTTGTGGCGTCGCCGCTAAAGAGCAGCGGACCAAGGCCCGCTCTACGACATCAGACGAGCCGAAGCTCAGTCTTCGGATTCGACCCGATCGGCCTTGGTCTGGAGGACCTTCTTGCCGCGATAGAACCCATCCTTGGTCACATGGTGACGCAGATGGCTCTCACCGCTGACTTTGTCGATCGACACCTGGGCGCCGGTAAGCGCGTTGTGCGAACGGCGCTGGCCGCGACGGGAGGGGCTGACTCGACTTTTTTGAACTGCCATGACTCTTTCTCCAGCAAACTTTAGTTTTTCTTCAATGCCGACTGCTTCAATGCAGACAGCGCAGCAAACGGGTTGGGCTTTTCGGGCTTTGCCATTTCGCTGGACCAGACCACTACTTCTTCCTCACTGTCATCGCCCGGGCTCAGAGGCACCAGCGGCAACGCCAGAATCAACTCATCCTCAATCACGTCGGCGGGACGGATGTCGGTTTCCAGCACCAGCAGCGGCTCGTAACCGGGCGGCAGACCGGCTTCGTCTTCTTCCTTGCGGATCAGACCAAGTCTTGCATCCAACAGTACTGGCCAATCGAACGACTCCAGTCGTCGCTGACACAGCATCGGCAACTTGCCCTCGACGTGGATGGCAACGAATCCGATGCCGAAAGCGTCGCGACCAAACTCGAGCGAGAACTTCACCGACCCCGAAGTATCAGTCAGGCTTTCAGCGAGTCGCGTCATGGACGCCAGGGGCAGGTTGCCTTCGAAGCACCTGCCCTGGGTGACCATCCGCCACACGTCTACTGTTTCGGGCAGGTCCGCGGACATAAGCGCGCCATGGTATTGATCTGTCGCTTCTGCGTCAAGGACGCTGAACAGCACCAGGAAACAGCCGCTTTGCAAGTACCTCGCGTCTGGCGCAGACTCACATTCCGTCTTGTGCTCGCCAACCTGGAGCCCGGTATGTTGATCTGGACAACGGCAGTTGCGACCCTTCTGCTCGCAATTACCCTTTGGTTCGGCTGGCAATTATGGCTGATCCGGCGCCGCAACGGGCTGATTCTGCGCATGTTGGACGACGCCGACAAGGTTGAGGCTCGCCTGCTCGAGTGCCGCGAAAAGATGAAAACGATCGGCGCCATGCTCGGACGCCTGCCTACTGACATTACCGCCAGCGCACGCGCCACCCTGGATAGCGAATCCGGCATTCAGCAGGCGTTGAAGGTTGTGCTGCAGCACCGTTTGTGGATTCGGGAGAACGCCAACACCGCGCCCGTGAGCAAGTTGGTAGAAGTCTCCATCTCGATCCGCAGGTCACTTGAACAGCTGAATCTGCAAATCAGCCGTCTGTCCGGGGTTGGCGATGAGCTGGCGGCCGCCTATGTCCGTTCCGACGCGGTGATGAGCGGAGGTGCGCGGCACGATCACTCCAAACCGCGTAACGGGCAGGTCGATCATTCGCACTGAGATCGAGCATGCGCCTGATTCTGGCTTCAACATCGCGCTATCGACGCGAGTTGCTTTCCCGCCTCGGGCTGCCGTTCGAGTGTATGGCGCCGGACGTCGACGAGTCGCAGCTTCATGGTGAAACGCCTGCGCAGCTATGCGCACGGCTAAGTGTGGAAAAGGCGCAGTCCATCGCCATCCGCCATCCCGGCGCGCTGGTCATTGGTTCAGACCAGGTCGCCGAGCTCAATGGCATCGCCATCGGCAAGCCGGGCAGCCGTGAGCGCTCGATCCAACAGTTGCGAGACGCCTCCAACCAGAGCATGTACTTCCATACCGGGATCAGTTTGCAGCACGCCGTAACGGGTCGCAGCGCGCTGCACATTGATCGCACAGAAGCCCGTTTTCGCGTACTGAGCGATGCAATGATCCAGCGTTATCTCGATCGCGAAGCAGCGTTGGATTGCGCCGGCGGATTCAAGTGCGAAGGGCTGGGCATCAGCTTGTTCGACGCTATCCGATCGGAAGATCCGACAGCGTTGATCGGTCTGCCGTTGATCGCGCTGTCACGGATACTGGCGGACTTCGGTCTCGATCCGCTGCACTGAGCCACAGCGCGATGGGCTATTCAACCCACACGGGCACCGGACCAAAATGGCGCACCAGGGCATCGGCCGAACGACTGCGCACCGCGATCTTGATCAGATGGCGCCCTGGCGCCAGTGAACCCGGCTCGATCGTGTAGCTGAATCCTACATTGGGATGGTCGGGATCGTTTGAGTTTGGCCATTGCTTCTTCACATGAGGTGCAAGCAGATGGATATCGGCGAGCGCAATGCGCACGTCGTCGACCCACACACTGACTTCAGCTACCCCCGCAGAATCGGCTATGGCCCAACCGGAGACCAACAGCGCGTCGCCGACGCCCAGCATCTGATCAGGTTTGGGAAAGTCCAGATGCGCGATAACCGGCACCTGGCAGGCGTCGCTCTGGGCCGCGACTGTCGGGGTGACATCGGCATAGAGGAAGCTGGTTCCGTTGTCGCCGATTCGCTCCTCATGCAGCCAGCGCACTGTAGCAAATCGATGGCACAACGACTGCCACGCAGCCAGCCATTCGCCCGGCGCGCGCGCATGCACTTCGATCACCAGCAAGCCGCTCTGCCATTTGCTCGCCAGCAGATGACGCTCGGCACGGTGCCAGATCTCGATCTGCGCCTGACGACCGTGTTTGATGTTGCGCGGGTGATCCAGCACATACACCGTGCGCGTTCCGCCCAACGCAAAATCGAGTTCCGCACCGAGCAGGAAGTTATCTGCGATCAGCACGCTGTCAGCGGGATGACTTTTGAGCAAACGTTGCGTCACCGAAGCTGCCTGCGGCCAACCGATGAATCCAGCACCCAGGACACGGGCTGCCGCCTGCTGATACGGCACCCGTGTCGACGACGCGGCAGCCATCACGCAGAACACCGCCAGCGCACCCAACGCGGTGCTGGCCAACGTCCAACGTGCCACCCTCCCTCGCCACCCTGGATCTGCTTGCCACTCGCGCAATAGCAAAGGTAGAACAAGAAACAGCGGCAGATAACCGGGTAATGGCCAGTGAATACGCGTGCGCTCATTGTCTGCAAACAGGCCCACCAATAGATAGAGCGCGACCACGCCGATGGCAGCCGACAACATCAGATCGAAAGGACCACGATCCGCGTTCTTTCGGGCGCGGCTCAAAGCGCAAAGCAGCAGTACCGCGAGCAACGGCGTCAGCACTGCGATTTGCTCCACGGCAATCCACAGTCCCGAAGGCTGGAACTCCCAGGGATTGCGTTCCAGCACTTGGAAACGCAGTGCGCTCCAATCGTGCGTGGCATTGAACCAGAGCACGGGCAGCAATCCGATCAGTGCCAGCAATAATGCCAGCCACAGGCCCGGCGAACGCAAACAGCGACGCCCTCGCGCGCTCAGAATCACCCAAGCCAGACCGGTGGTGCATAGCGCCGCAGCACGCCAGTGAGTGAGCAATGCGGCGCCAAGGCACAAGCCCAGCAACGCCCAATCGCGCGCCCGATTGCTGTCGGCGGCCCGATCCAGACAAACGAACGCCTGCAGCATCAATAAGGTCAGCGGTAGATCAGGTAACGCCAGCACGCCGCCCATGTTGATCAGCGGCAGGAACATCGCGTACAAAGCTACGCGATTGGCATCAGCACTATTACCCAGTCGCCAAATCGCCCAATGACGCAGAACCAGCGGCAGCGCAGCTCCGATCAAGAGGAACGGCCAGCGCACGCCCAACAGTGTGTCACCACCGAGCGCTGTGCCGAGCGCGATCAACCATGCGGTCAGCGGCGGCAAGTCGGTATAGGACACCGCGAGTACACGACTCTCCTGCCAATAAAACGCCTCATCGCCGAACAGCGGGAGCCAGGCAGCAATCAGCACTCGCATCGCAAGCAGCGTCAACGTGACCATTAAAACGGCACGATTGCTCACAATGTCGGGATGAAGTGCACTCATCATCGAACTTTCCGTTTTCGCAGCCCCATGTTAAGCGCAACTCGCACTGCAGGACTCCAATGGACCGGGCGTTTGCACACCCGCTGCGCCGCTCGTGCACGCATGCACGGGCGGCATCATTCCGAATTATGGCAGGCGGCAATTCGAAACTCTTTGCATTGTGTGCACTCTACCTGCACCGGTCGCGACTAGAATCCGCAACGGGAATCCTCCTCCCATATTCTCCAACAAGGCATGCTGCATGAGCACCGAAAGCGCCGAACTGCACGCACTCGAACTCGCTATCACTCAAGTCAATCGCATCGTACTGGGCAAGAACGAGCAGGTGCGCCTCGCATTCGCCTGCCTGCTCGCCGGCGGGCACCTGTTGCTGGAGGATGTTCCCGGGGTCGGAAAGACCACACTTGCGCACGCGATCGCCGCCAGCTCCGGGTTGAGCTATCAGCGCATCCAGTTCACCAGTGACCTTTTACCATCGGACATTCTGGGCGTTTCGATCTATGAGCGGGAGAGCGCCGTCTTTCGTTTTCATCCTGGCCCCATCTTCTCGCAGTTGATCCTGGCCGACGAGATCAATCGCGCCACGCCCAAAACGCAGAGCGCACTGCTCGAGGCAATGGCCGAGCTGCAAGTCACTGGCGACGGCGAGACCCGGCCGCTGCCATTGCCATTTTTCGTGATCGCGACACAAAACCCGATTGATATGGCGGGCACCTTTCCTTTGCCCGATTCGCAGCTGGACCGCTTCCTGATGCGTCTGTCGGTGGGTTATCCAGATGCCGAAGCCGAGCGCAACTTGCTGGCTTCAGCCGACCGACGCGAGCTGCTGATCGGTTTGAAACCTCAGTTGGACACCGAGCGCATCAATCACCTGCGCGCCCGTGTGCACGCGCTGCCAGCTTCAGCGGCACTGATCGATTATGTGCAGCGTCTGCTCGCGGCATCGCGCAGCCATACCGGCGTGCGCGTTGGATTGTCACCACGCGCCGGGCTTGCTTTACTCGCGGCCGCCCGCGCTTTCGCCTTCCTTGCTGGACGGTCGTTTGTGCTGCCAGAGGATGTGCAGGCGGTCTTCGTTGGCGTCGCAGCGCACCGGCTGGTGCCCGGTGGTGAAAACACGCGCTCACGCGATGAACTTGCCGCCCAGATACTGCGCAGCACCCAGGTCGACTGATGCGATTGCTGGTCGAATCATGGTGGCAGCGGTTGATCGGACTGGCCGAGCGTCGTCTGCCGGCGTTGACCCGCCACCGACTGCCCGAGTCACTGCCGATCCGCCTACACCGGCGGCGAATCTACATTCTGCCGACGCGCTTTGGCCTGATATTTGGCGTTGTCGTTTTCGCCATGCTGCTGGGCGCGCTGAACTTCAACAACAACCCTGCCTTGTTGCTGACTTTTCTGGTGGCGAGCATTGCCGTACTGAGCTTCCACCATAGCGTTGCGCAGCTGCGTGGCATCAGTCTGGTCGCGCTGCGTGCTGATCGAGTGCATGCTGGCGATCATGTTGAAGTGCAGTTTTGCATTCATGAGGATGAGGGCCGACATCGCCCCGCGCTGATGCTTGAGCAGGACGGCCAGGAAGTCTGCTGTAGCGCAGTGGCGGAGCAAACAACGCTGGTCTGTGTGCAGCTCGCTACGACGCGGCGTGGCTGGCAAAGTGTCGGGCGCTGGCGGCTTTGGACCGAATACCCGTTCGGTATCGTCTGGGCTTGGAGCTATCTGCATCCCGAGCAGAAAATTCTGGTATTTCCACCTCCTGAGACAGAAGCGCCCTCGCTACCGGGCGAAGCGCGCAACGAGCCGGGCACGCAGTACCGGGCGCCCGGCGACGATTGGGTGGGATTGCGCGACCACCGCGCCGGCGACCCACCGCGTCTGGTCGCATGGCGAGCCAGCGCCCACAGCGATCGGCTATTGGTAAAAGAATTTGCCGATCCAGTGGGCAAAGCCGTGGTTCTCGACTACGCGGCGCTGGGAGCGCTTGCGCACGAGCATCGAATTTCGCGGTTGACGCGATGGGTGCTGATTGCCGAGAGCCGCCAGCTCAGTTTTCGTTTGCGCCTGCCCGGAAACGACCTGGGCCCAGGCACCGGACCTGATCACGTGCTCGCCTGTCTACGCGAACTGGCGTTGCTGCCATGACACGACGCGCGACACAGCCGAGCAATGCCACGCTGGAACCCTCGCGTCTGATTGGCGCACAGCAAATGCAGGCGCTCGCGTTGCTACTCGGCGCTAGCCTGCTGGCGCACGCGGGCTGGATGTCGATCACGCTGACCCTTTACCTCGCAGCGTTGATCGCGCTGCGCGTCTGGTGGCATGTTGCGATGGCGCGTGCGGTGCCCATGCCGATTCGCGTGCCATTGCTCATTCTCACGTTCACGCTGTTGTTCATCACCTCGGGCACCCCGGTGGGTAGGGATGGCGGCGTCGCGATGCTGCTCAGCTTAGCCGTGCTCAAGTTGGTGGAAACCCGCGTTGTGCGCGATGGTCGCATGCTGGTTGCGGCCGTTTTCTTCGTTGCCATGACCGAGTTTTTGTTCAGTCAAGGCATGTTGATTACCGTCTATCTGGGGCTGGTCGCGGTCGGGGCTTTCGCAAGCTTGACCTTGCTGCGCAAGTATCCCGATTCTGCGCAGTCGACGCAGTTGCTGGGCGCCCGACTGCACGCGGCGCTTACCGCAGTTGGCCGCATGGCACTGGCTGCACTGCCGCTCGCAGCGGCAGCGTTTCTGTTTTTTCCGCGTCTGGGCGAGCCCCTCTGGGGCGCGCCGTGGCGCGGGTCAGAAGGCCGCACTGGCATCAGTGATGAGATGCGACCCGGCATGTTTTCCAAATTATGGACCGACGATACGCCAGTCTTCCGCGTCACCTTTGACGGCAGGGTTCCACAGACGCGGGACCTGTATTGGCGAGGGCCAGTATTGTGGAACTTTGACAAAGGCACATGGAGTCTCGGGCGCTGGATTGGCCGAGGCGATATCCTTCCAATCCGCTACCGCGTGGAAAGCGTAGTCCGCTACGAAGTGCTGCTCGAAGCCACCGAGATGAACTGGTACTTTCCACTCGATCTGCCGTTGCGCCCTGCGCCCGACTCACAGCTGATGGTCGATGGCCAGATGGTCACCTCCAAACCCATCATCGCGCCGAAGCGGTTGAACCTGGAATCGGCGACTGAGTTCGCGTTCGAAGAGACGCCAATACGTGGACATCGCTGGGCCGCACTGCGCTTGCCGCCCGGCAGCAATCCGCGCGCAATCGCGCTGGCTCAGCAATGGCGGGCTGAGGGCAAGTCCGATAGCGAGATTATCGAGGCGGCGCTCAAGATGTTCAATGCCAACTTCACCTATACGCTGGAACCGCCGCCACTGGCGCCTGAACGCAGTGTCGACGACTTCCTTTTTGAAACTCGGATGGGTTACTGCGAACACTTCTCTTCGAGCTTTGCGTTCCTCATGCGGGCTGCTGGCATTCCTGCGCGCGTGGTCACCGGTTATCAAGGCGGTTATTGGAACCGCAGCGGCAGCTATCTGGTAGTACGCAACTCCGACGCGCATGCCTGGACCGAGGTGTGGCTGCAGGGAAGAGGCTGGGTGCGCACCGATCCAACCAGCGCCGTGGCGCCAGAGCGCATCATTCGTGGCAGTAACGCCGATGCGCTGCCCGCAGCCATGCGTTGGTATCACAACAACTGGGCAGCAAGCTGGCTGGATCGCGTGGACCATGTCACGCGCTGGTGGCGTCGACGCATCGTCGACTTCGATGCTTTGCGGCAAGAGAAACTGTTGGTTCCCTTTGGTGTAGTCCAAACGCAATGGCAGCATCTGGTGATGGCCCTGGCCGCAGCGGGCGGCATCGCCTTGGCAATCGGCGTGTGGTGGTCTATGCGCGGCATGCAACTGCGCGCGCGTGATCCGCTGCTCAAGGCATGGAAGCAATTTGCCAATCGATTGGCACGCGCAGGCGTGATCCGTGCTGTCGACGAGGGGCCTATCAGCTTCAGTCAACGCGCGGCGCGACAATTGCCACACATTGCGGCCAACATCCTCAAGCTTGGTGAAGAATTCGCCGGCCTGCGTTACGACCCCGCACGTGCCCCAGATCGCCCGGCGCGCGAGGCCTTGATTGGAAACCTGAGAAGATTTCGGGTTCGCGCACAGACATAGGCCGGATCACGGCGGCCAGGGCATGCTGCGTCCCGCAAGCAAATGCACGTGCAGATGAAAAATAGTCTGGCCACCATCGCGGTTGCAGTTGATGACAGTGCGATATCCGTTTTCCGAAAAACCTTCTTTGCGCGCATACGCAGCCGCCGCGAGCAGCAGGCGGCCAGCAAGCTCGGCGTCTTCAGGCTGCAGGTCGTTGAGCGTAGCAATCGGCTTTTTCGGAACAAACAATACGTGCACCGGTGCTTGTGGATGAACATCGCGAAACGCCAATACATGATCGTCTTCGTAGACGATATCGGCGGGAATCTCGCGGCGGATAATCTTGCCAAATAAAGTGTCGCCCATCATGTCGACTCCGTTGTTTCATCTTGAAAAACCATTTCGCGCACTGGCGCCGGTAAATCACCGATCAGGAAATTTCGAGGCGCCCACCGAATGCATGCGCCAGAGTGCCGCGATCGATGAACTCCAACTCGCCACCGAGCGGTACGCCGTGCGCCAAGCGGCTGGCAAGTACGTTGTGTTGCCGGGCGATCTGGCCAAGATGATGCGCCGTTGCCTCGCCTTCGACCGTGGGATTGGTGGCCACAATCAGCTCGCGCACTTCGCCCTCGCCAAGGCGCCGCGCGAGCAGGTCGAGGCCGAGCTCCTCTGGGCCCAGCCCATCCAAGGGTGACAGCCGGCCGAGAAGCACGAAATAGCGGCCGCGAAAGCCCGTCGCTTGCTCGATTGCAAGTTGATCGACGGGCGACTCCACCACACACAGCAGGCTGTCGTCCCGCGCGGCGCTGGTGCACAGCGGGCACACCGGTTCTTCACTGAAGTTGCGGCAACGCGCGCAATTGCCGATCCGTTCGCTTGCCTCCTGCAGTCGTTCGGCCAGCCGACGCGCACCATTGCGATCGCGCTCAAGCAGATGAAACGCCATGCGCTGCGCAGTCTTGTTGCCAACGCCGGGCAACACGCGAAGCGCTTCAATGAGTTGGGCCAGGAGCGGGGAGCTGGACAAGTGCAGATCAAACCGTGCGAGTGGAGGAATGGTAAAGCGGCCGATGGGTTCAAGGTTTCCGACAACTGCGGCCTGCCACGCCATTATGCCAGCAGCAGATTTCAGCAACGGGGACGGAAAGCCATTGCCTGCAAAAGAGTGACTTGGCAACTGTGACGTTTTTACACTCCGCGGCAGCGGACCGATGCTCCAGACTGCTGCGGCATCACCATGCGATTCACATCGCATGCGCGCTGGCTAGCGGGTAATTCGATACAAAAATCTCTGATTCAAATTCCGCCATGGCAACCAGGCGCCCAAGCACACGCCTCACCGTTTAACGTCCAATTACCCCGCCCTGGCCGTGCTTCCCGATCCTCAGAACGGCAGCTTGAATCCTGCAGGCAGAGTCATTCCCCCAGTTACCGCAGCCATACGCTCCTGGGTGATCTCGGCTACTTTGTTCACAGCATCGTTGCATGCTGCAGTGACCAGATCCTCGAGCATCTCCACGTCGTCACCAATTGCGGTTTTATCGATGTGCACAGCGCGCACCTCGTGCTTGCCGCTCATGGTGACTTTGACCATGCCGCCGCCGGCCTGGCCGGTGACTTCCAGTGTCATCAGTTCCTCCTGCGCGCGCTTCAGGTCATCCTGCATGCGTTGTGCTTGCTGCATGATGTTGCCAAGGGGTCCACGCATGATCTCAGTCCTTTTTCAATTCAGTGGGGTTGTTCAATTCGATTGAACGCTTCGATTCAATGGGCCTGCTGCTGTTGGGCAGGATCCTTGCACCCAGCTCCGCTACAGCGCGCTGGATAAAAGGGTCTTCTTGAAGGAAGCGCTCGGCCTCGGCCTGGCGCTCGGAGCGCTGCCGGAATTCGCGCAATGCCGGTGTGTCCATCGATGCGTCGATAAGATCAATCGTCAACGTGATCTCGCGCGCGAGCTCACGGTTCAATGCATCGCGCAGTGAGCGCTGCCCCAAATCGTTTTGCAGGTGCTTGAGATTTTCCGCGAGACCGAGCCGAATCTGCTGACCGTCGTCGCCGATGAACGCCAGATTGGCGGCGAACTCGCGGGCTGGTCCGCGCAGGCCCGACAGTTGTGGAAACTCCCCCCAGCGCTCGGCGTCGAGACGAAGCGCTGGGGGTGAGTCAAATTGCGTGGATTTCAGTTCCGTGGCCACGGCTGCGATTGGGGCGGACGCGATTGGGGCGGACGCAACTGCCGCGACCGCAATGGCCATCGGCTCAGCGCGGGCCTCGGTGAGCAGATGCATGTCCGGCGCGCGGCGCGCCGAAGCCGAAGCCGATCCACTGGCTGACCCGGAAGTCATGCGCGTCGCGCCGCTTTGCGTCCGCACCTCGCTTGAGCGCTCGGGCACTGGCGTGCGCGCGCCCTGCGGCGATCGCGGCTGGAACGCCAACATGCGTAACAGGCACATCTCAAATCCGATCCGGCCGCTGGGCGCGAGATGCAGGTCGCGACGACCGGATATCGCCAATTGATAGAGCAACTGCACCGTCTCTGGCGCTATGCGGTCGATAAATTCAGACACCGGCCAGACATCCTCAACGCGCGCGCCGGGCATCAACTGCGCCACCTGGATGCCGTGCAGACACTCGGCCAGCGCATCCAGCACCTGCGCATAATCCGGCTGAAATTCGGCCGTAGCGGCCAGGCGCTGCGCGAGCACATCGCCGTCGCCACCGACCACCGCGTCGAGCAAGCCGGTGACCCCGTTTCGATCCAGCGTGCCGAGCATGCTTTGCACTTCAGCCATCTGCAAACTGCCGCCGCAATAAGCGATGGCCTGATCCAGCAGCGACAGCGCGTCACGCAGACTGCCATTGCCACCGCGGGCGATCTCGCGGATCGAACCCGCATCGTGCGCTATCCCCTCGGCCTGCAGGATCTTGCCAACCTGTGTCTCGATCTGCTCGATCGACAGGCGCTTCAGATTGAATTGCAGGCAACGCGACAACACGGTAACCGGCAAGCGCTGTGGATCGGTGGTCGCGAGCAAGAACTTGACATGATCAGGTGGTTCTTCCAGTGTCTTGAGCAACGCGTTAAAGGCGTTCTTCGACAGCATGTGTACTTCGTCGATCAGATAAACCTTCATACGCCCGCGCGCTGGCGCGTACTGCGCGCTCTCAATCAGGCTGCGCACGTCATCGACGCCGGTATTGCTGGCGGCGTCAATCTCCAGCAGATCGAAGAAGCGCCCCGCAGCGATGTCGACGCAGGCACTGCAAACACCGCACGGGGTGCTGGTGATTCCGATTTCGCAGTTGAGCGACTTGGCAAAAATACGAGCGATCGTGGTTTTGCCGACACCACGTGTGCCAGTAAACAGGAACGCGTGATGGATCCGTCCGGAATCCAGCGCATGCGAAAGCGCCCGAACCACGTGCTCTTGGCCCATCAACTCGGCAAACACCTTGGGACGCCACTTGCGCGCCAGTACTTGGTAAGACATCGGGACGCTCATGCCTGGGATGGGCATTGTGCCACTCGTTTGGGACAAAACGGGCGTCGCCGTGAACAGTATCGTCAAGAATTATGGGCTTTCCTTGAGTCGGAGCGCTGCAGAAGGTAGAGTGCGCGGCCCTTGCGGCGTGGTTGGCGCAAGTAGCCGGTATTTTGGAAAGGTGTCCGAGTGGGTGAGACTTCGCGCTTACCCGATGCCCCCAGGCATCGTGTGCGAAGTTGAACGCCGAGGCAGGAAGCCGAGGCCGGCGCCCTGCACCAGGGAAGGTTGATGCCGAAGTGAGAAATTTAGGAGAGGTGTCCGAGTGGCTTAAGGAGCACGCCTGGAAAGTGTGTGTACGCGTTAAACCGTACCGAGGGTTCGAATCCCTCTCTCTCCGCCACAAATTGAAATCTTGATGTTGCAGATTGCGAAAGTGATCCGCGATTTCGAGGAGAGAGGGTGAGAAGCCTCGCGGTTCGACGAATCGGCAGGAAGCCGATTCGCACAGCGGAGCTGCCCGAAGGGCGAGCCACATGGATGTGGCGAGTGAATCCCTCTCTCTCCGCCACAAATTGAAATCTTGATGTTGCAGATTGCGAAAGTGATCCGCGATTTCGAGGAGAGAATGTCCAAGTTCGCAAAGCCTACGGTGGCTTCCGTCGGTTCCTCGCGACGATAGGCTACAAACTCCGCCAGGCCCGGAAGGGAGCAACGGTAGTAGCTGATTCGGGTGCCGAGGTTCGGCCGGCGGGAGCCGCCTCCACTTTCCAGAACGGTAGATGTGGTGAGCGACGCGAACGGCATCAATGGCCGTCAAGTCCACCCGGCGCGCCCTTGTCGACTGCCCTCGCACCGAAGCTACGTTCACCGCAACATACGCGCTTCGTTTGAACGTGCGGCACAAACCATCCCTGGTGCACCTCATCCGGCCCGCGCATCCCTGCGCGTGCGTTCCGAGTGGCTCGACATGCGCTTCAACGCATGTCGAGAGCGCCACTCGTCACCCGCCAGGCCCGGAAGGGAGCAACGGTAGTAGCTGATTCGGGTGCCGAGGTTCGGCCGGCGGGAGCCGCCTCCACTTTCCAGAACGGTAGATGTGGTGAGCGACGCGAACGGCATCAATGGCCGTCAAGTCCACCCGGCGCGCCCTTGTCGACTGCCCTCGCACCGAAGCTACGTTCACCGCAACATACGCGCTTCGTTTGAACGTGCGGCACAAACCATCCCTGGTGCACCTCATCCGGCCCGCGCATCCCTGCGCGTGCGTTCCGAGTGGCTCGACATGCGCTTCAACGCATGTCGAGAGCGCCACTCGTCACCCAATCTCCACCCGGTTCCTGCCCTTGCCCTTGGCCTTGTAAAGGGCCTTGTCGGCGGTCGCGAGCACGTCCTTGGGGCGTTTCTGCTCGGGCCTGCGTGCCGACAGTCCGAAGCTGGCGGTGACCGAGACATCCTGCGGTTTCGAGAGTTTCCGACTGCCGCTCACGGCAGGGCGCACGCGAATTCGGGCTTGTTCCAGTGCCGCGCGGGCGCGTTCGCAACCCTGGGCGGCGGCCACAATATCGGTGTCTTCGAACACAACACAGAACTCTTCACCGCCGTAGCGAAAAGCGCGGCCATTGCTGTGACGTCGCAGCAAGACGCCTACTTCGCGCAGCACAATGTCGCCGGCGGCATGTCCGTGGGTGTCATTGAACTGTTTGAAATGGTCGACATCAACCATTGCCAGCGTATAGCGGCTGCCGAGCCGATCGAGAGACTCGTCAAGAGAGCGTCGATTGGGCAGGCGTGTCAGCGCATCGACAAAGGCCATGCGGTACGAGGCATACAGCACACCCAACACGACGCTGATGCCCGCGGCCGCAAGCAGAAGGTCGGATTGCGCACCGTGCCACCATCGCAAACAGGAAGCAGCGAGTAGAAGCAGTGCGATCGCCGCCACCATTTCGCTGATGGCCGCACGCAGAACAAAACGGAATAAGCAGATCGACAGCGCCAGGGCAATAATCCAGGCGGCTCCAGCAAGCGGATCCTGCCCCGGCAACGCGATGCGGAACACGCGTGAGACGTCAATCAGGATGTGCGCCGGGGCACGCATCACCAACGCCACCAGCGAGACCACCAGCAGAATCAGAACCAGTTGGGAACGCGCCAGCCAACGCGATTCGGGCAAGGTACATACGCCCACGCAGAGCCAGGGAATGAAGGCGAGCGCTGCGGCACCGGCTTGTCCGGCATCGCCCTCCAGTCGCGCCGCAGCCAGCAGCAGCAGCAGCAGTGAAATTTGCGCCAGGCGCTGGCGATGAAAAAAGAACGCCAGCGCCAGAGCGGCGAACGCGAGGGTCAGCGATATCCATGGCGTTGCGGGCATGCGGCGCTGTTAGTACTGCAACCCGGAAGTAGCGAAACATGAAAATGCGTGTTTGCCTCCACCTCGTCGGGGCGCATCTTGCCAAGACCGCCAGCCTTGCCCACGGTCCGCGCCTAGCCACGAAGGCAAATCCATCACTTTCATTTGTACCGATACTTCCAGGTTGCAGCACTGCGGCAAAGCCCAACGCTAGCATGACTGCACCGCGGCGCATCGGCACAGTGGCCGCCCAAATTCGAAAAGCCTGACAAATGGCCGACCCATGCTCCGGTCAACAAGGCCGCAGTGCCGGGACTGACCCCGGCGCTGCCGTCGTTGCTTTACTCAGTGGTGCTGTTCTGCTGGTCGGAGGACTCCAGTTCACCCACCTCCACTTGCCCCCGCGGTAGATCGACCCAGGTTTTCTCCTGCCAAGTGAAGTACTCCTCGGGTTTCCAGTATTTGGACGCGTAGTACTGCGAACCATCCACCTCCATCATGCCTCCCGCGCCGTCGCTGATCTGGATGCGCAGTGCGCCGACCGCACCGAGGCGACTGCCGGTGGTTTTGGAGCGAGCGCGGCGCAGAACCGCTTCGATGCGTGGTTTGGCAACATCGTCACCATACTCCGCATAGATTGACGCTCCCTGTTGCAGAGCGCGTTCGCGCTCAACTTCGCTCAATGCGTTCCAGTAACCTTCACGCCTGGCCAATAAATCCTTATAGGCGCGCTCGGATGCCAGGTCCATCCAGGCGTATGCCAAAGCCCGGTCCACCGCTACTCCAAGTCCTCGCCAATACATTTCCGCCACCACCGCCTGCGAGGGTTAGTCGGCATAGTGCGACGCGCGCTTGAAGCGCGTCATGGCTTCTTCGTAACGGCCTTCGTCGTAACTCTGCACACCCTCAGTGCGCCAGCGTAGATCCGGGTGTGCAGAAAGAAATCCATTCGACTGCGTGACCGCGTTGGCCTGCTCGCGCTTTTCGCGTGCCTGCACACTGCCGTTTGCCAGCCCGAATAGCAATCCGATGCCCACGACGGTCAACCAGCGCTTGCCTATTTCCGTTCTTATTTTGTCACTCCTGGACTATTTCACCCGTCAAACTCAATTTCGCAGGCAAATGTTGCACCCGAAACCGTGTCTGCGCCAATGACAGAAGTCAGCCGTGCCGGATGGCACTGAACAGAGCCGACTTGGATCGAAGCCGCAGCTTTCGACCGGCGCGTGGCGGCAAAAGCGGGGCAGACTGACCGCTCAGATGGCAAACACGAAGTGAATTACCTTGCTACGCCGCGTACACTCGGTGCCGACATTCACTCTGACAAACTCCACCCATGACCTTGCCCGCTGCCAAACCCGCATTCCAGCCGACACCGCCAAGCGCATTGCGCAGGGCCAAAACTTCGCTGCTGCGCTGGTTCGACAACACCACGGCTGACGCAGTTCAAAGCGGCGAATTGGGGGTTTCTGACTCCCTGCGCGTGGATTGGCTGCGTGTCTTACCGTTTATTGGCCTGCATGTGGCAGCGGCATGTGTCCTCATGGTTGGCTTTTCGTGGTTTGCGTTTTGGACGGCAGCGGTGCTGTACGCGCTGCGCATGTTCGCCATCACCGGGTTCTACCACCGCTATTTTTCGCACAAGAGCTTCAAGACTTCGCGTCCGGTACAATTTCTGTTCGCGCTGATCGGAACCGCGAGCGTGCAGCGCGGGCCACTATGGTGGGCGTCGCATCACCGCGGTCATCATCGCCACGCCGATACCGAGCACGACGTGCATTCGCCGGTGACGCGCAGCTTTTTTTGGAGCCATATGGGCTGGTTTCTCACGCGCGCCGGATTTCGCACGGACAGCTCACGCATTCCGGACCTGGTGAAGTTTCCGGAACTACGCTGGCTGGATCGGTTCGATGTCCTGGTTGCGATTGCCCTCGCAACTGGCCTGTTCGTGCTGGGTGGCTTTCTCGAGCGCAACTATCCGCAGTTCGGTACCAACGCGACGCAGTTGTTGATCTGGGGATTTTTTGTATCGACCGTGGTGCTGTTCCACGCTACGGTATCGATCAACTCGCTGGCACACCGGTTCGGTTCTCGCCGCTACGCCACCGATGACAATAGTCGCAACAACGGTTTGCTCGCCCTGGTTACCTTTGGCGAGGGTTGGCACAACAATCACCACCATTTTCCGGCTTCGGCACGACAGGGTTTTTTCTGGTGGGAGATTGATCTCACCTGGTATGTACTCAAACTGATGAGCTGGCTGCGCCTGATCTGGGATCTGAAAACCGTGCCCGCCGAACTCAAGCACGGCAGCGCGAGCGCCTGACGTGCGCATCGCCATCGTCGGCTCCGGAATCAGCGGGATCGGCGCTGCCTGGCTGCTGGCGCGCCGGCACGAAGTCACCGTGTTTGAAGCCAACGATTATGCAGGCGGGCACACGCACACGCACGACATTCAACTCGGCGACAAGAACTTCCGCGTCGACTCCGGTTTCATCGTCTGCAACCCGCAGCATTATCCGAACTTCATGCGCCTGCTCGGCGAGTTGGGCGTCGGCACCCGCGACACCACGATGAGCTTCGCCCTGCGCAATGAACGCAGTGGCCTGGAGTACAACGCCACGCGCCTGGGCACGTTGTTCTGCCAGCGTCGCAATCTGGTTTCACCACGGTTCTGGGGAATGGTGCGGGATATTCTGCGTTTCTATCGCGAGGCCCCGGCGCTGTTGTGTGGTGACGCTGTCGGTCCGACGCTGGGCGACTATCTGGAACAGCAGCGCTACACGGCGGCGTTTCGTGATGATCACCTGCTGCCGATGGCGTCGGCGCTGTGGTCGTCGCCGTCGCGACAGATTCTGCAGTTTCCAGCGCGGTACTTGGTGCAATTCATGGCCAACCACTGCATGCTGCAGACCAGTAACCGTCCGTCCTGGCAAGTCGTGGAGGGCGGATCGAAATCCTACGTGGAAGCCTGGCAGCAGCGTTGCCAGGCGCAGTTGCGGCTGTCGACAGCGGTGCGCGAAGTCACCCGTCACACCGATGGCGTGCAAGTCCTGACGGATACCGGCGTCGAGACATTCGATCAGATCGTTCTCGCCTGCCATAGCGATCAGGCGCTGCGGCTACTAAACGACGCCAGCGAGCGCGAGCGCGATATCCTGGGTGCCATCCGTTTTCAGGAGAACGATACGGTGCTGCATACTGACGTCAACCTGCTGCCGCGCAACCGCAAAGCCTGGGCCGCGTGGAATGCACTGGTGCTGGATGACGAAGACAATCTCTGCACGGTCACCTATGACATGAATCAATTGCAGGGTATCCAGGCAGCCGAAAACTTCTGCGTGACGTTGAACTGCAGCGAGCGCATCGACCCGGCGCGGATCCTCAAGCGCATGCGCTATCAACATCCGATCTATTCCCCCGCCAGCGTCGCCGCGCAGGTGCGCCGCCCCGAAATCAACGGCCATAACCGGACCTGGTATGCAGGCGCCTACTGGGGCTGGGGCTTCCATGAGGATGGCATGCGCAGCGCGGTGGAAGTCGCCGCCGGCCTGGGCGAATCGTGGCAATGAGCACATTCGCGGATGACCCGTCGCTGGCGCCAACGCGATCGCACCCAGCTAACGCAACCGGGACGCTCGCGAGCGCTATTTATGTGGGCCAGATCCGTCACCGCCGCTTTACGCCGCATCCGCATCGGTTCCGCTATCCGCTGTTCATGATGTACCTGGACTTATCGGAACTCGAGCGAGTATTCGCCGGCCGCTGGTTCTGGTCGACTCGTCGACGCAACCTCGGCGAGTTTCGCCGCAGCGATTACCTCGGCGATCCGGCAACACCGCTGGACCAGTCCGTGCGCGACTGCGTACAGTCGCACACCGGCAAACGTCCGCGCGGACCTATCCGTATGCTGGCGCACCTGCGCTATTTCGGGCATTGCTTCAACCCGGTCACTTTCTACTACTGCTTCAGCACCGATGGCTGCACCCTTGAAACCATCATCGCCGAGATCACCAATACCCCCTGGCGCGAACGCCATGCCTACGTGTTGCCTGTGAACGACGCCGAACGCCACGGCAGCGCGCTCGCCTGGCGATTCGACAAGCGCTTCCATGTGTCCCCTTTCCTGCCCATGGCGCTGCGTTACCACTGGCGTTTCCAGGCGCCAGCAGAGCACCTGCGCGTGCACATGGATGTGGACAGTGGCGATGCCGCGATCTTTGATGCCACGCTGGTTTTGCAACGCCGGGCGCTGAGTCCCTGGTCACTGGCGCGCACCTTGCTGCGCTTCCCACTGATGACCCTGCAGATCGTGCTGGCAATCCATTGGCAGGCTTTCTTCATCTGGCGCAAACACAACCCGGTTTACGATCATCCTGACGTCAGGAAACCACAATGACCACGCCACTCGTCCAAACCGATCTACCAGGCAACGCAACGTCGCCCAATGAAAGCGCGGGTAGCAGCGCCGGCCGAGCTGACTTCGGAGCGGGCGAACACACCGTATTCACCCGTTTCTTGCGCCGCCGTCTGTTTGCGCAGCTCGCTACGCTACGCGATTGCGAAATCCGCGTGCTGGAAGATGGAGCATCCACGCTGCTTGGCACAGCAGCAACCGACGCGGCGGCCACGCTGCATGCGGAACTCACCATTTTGTCGCCCGAGTTTTACCGTCGAGCTGCAAGCAATGGCAGCGTCGGCGTCGCCGAGGCCTTTATGGACGGCCTCTGGCACTGCGACAACCCCACGACCCTGGTACGTGTGTTTGTACGCAATCGCGACCTGCTCGACTCGATGGAAACTGGCAGCGCGCGTCTGGGCGGTTGGATGATGAAGGCGCTCGGCGCCTTGCGTCGCAATACCCGAACAGGCAGTCGACGCAACATCGCCGAGCACTACGATTTGGGCAACGACATGTTTCGTCTGTTTCTGGACGAGAACCTGATGTACTCATCGGCAATTTTCCGCAGCGCCGATGAACCCCTGGAAATTGCTGCAACGCGCAAACTCGATCGCATCTGTCAAAAGCTGTCACTCGGCCCGAACGATCATGTGATGGAAATCGGCACCGGTTGGGGCGGGTTCGCATTGCACGCCGCGCGTCACTATGGGTGTCGTGTCACCACTACCACGATTTCGCACGAGCAACACGCGCTTGCCAGCAAGCGCATCCAGGAGGCGGGACTGTCGGATCGGGTTACGTTGTTGACTTCGGACTATCGCGATCTGGGCGGAAAGTTCGACAAGCTGGTGTCCATCGAGATGATCGAAGCGATCGGACATCAGTACCTGGAGACGTTTTTTGCCAAGTGCAGCAGTCTGCTCAAGCCGGACGGCATCGCGCTGATCCAGGCCATCACCATCGAAGACCATCGCTACCAGCAGGCATTGACGGCAGTGGATTTTATCAAGCGTTACATTTTTCCAGGCAGCTTTATCCCTTCGGTGTCTGCGATGTTGAGCGCAGCGGCCAAGGTGTCGGATCTCAAGCTGTTCCATCTCGAGGATATTGGACCCAGTTACGCACAAACGCTGAAGCTCTGGCACCAACGATTTACCGAACAGATCGGACAGGTGCGTTCGCTCGGCTATTCCGATCGTTTTATCCGCATGTGGCGTTGGTATTTCGCCTATTGCGAAGGCGGTTTTCTCGAGCGTTCGATCGGTGATGTGCAAATGTTGATGGTCAAGCCCGGCGCGCGACCACGCCAGTATTTGCCCGATCTCGCGCCTGAGCTATGAATTTCTGGATCAACATCGTCGGCTTCCAACTGGTCTGGACCATCACCGTGGGTGGTGCGTCTCGCGGGCTTTGGTGGGCCGGTCTGCCAGTGCTCGCTCTCTTTGCGGTATGGCAATGGCGCGTGAGCCATGTACCCAGAGCCGACTTGAAGCTGGTGCTGATCGCTGCGCTGCTCGGCTTTGCCGTGGATAGCGCATTTGCCGCATCGCAGTGGCTGCATTACCAGGCACCACTGCCCTCGCCGTTACTGGCGCCGGTGTGGATACTTGTGCTGTGGATGAGCTTTGCATTGACGCTCAATCATTCTCTACAATTTCTGCGCGGCCGTCATGTCTGGGCGGTGTTGTTCGGTGCGGTCGGTGGCCCGATTGCCTATCTGATTGCAGCCCGTGGCTGGGGCGCAGTGAATTTCGGTCGTCCAGACTGGCACGTGCTGCTCGCACTCGCGCTGGCCTGGGCGCTGGTGACGCCACTTCTGGTCGCCTGGGCAGATCGTCTGGCACGCGATGAGGCGGTACCGGCATGACCGCGGCACTGCAACCACTGTGGCCATTCGCGGCATTTTCACTGCTGGTCATGCTTTTGGTTTGGGCACTGCAGTTGCGTACTCGCAACGCGGGTTATGTGGATGTCGCCTGGGCGCTGATGCTGGGCTGCGCAGCACTTTATTTTGGCTGGGCCGGGCATGGCGATAGCTACGCTCGAACGCTGATTGCCGTTATGGGCGGGCTGTGGGGTTTTCGCCTCGGGCTGCATCTGTGCGCGCGCGTGCTGCACGAACCTGAGGACGGCCGCTATGCGTTCCTGCGCGTCCACTGGGGCGGTGATCAGCGCAAGTTTCTGGCGTTCTTCATATTTCAAGCCGTGCTGACGGTGCTGTTCGCGTTGCCCTTCCTTGCCGTAGCGCAAAATCCTCGGCCGCCGGGTACGGCGGCAGTGGTGATTGCGGCTGTGTTCTGGCTCAGCAGTTGGCTGGGCGAGAGCATCGCCGACCGGCAACTCGCTCGTTTTCGCGCCGATGTTCGCAACCGCGGTAAAACCTGTCGCGATGGACTTTGGCGTTACAGCAGACATCCCAATTATTTCTTCGAGTGGCTGCACTGGTTTGCGTACGTGATCCTGGCCTTTGGGTCTCCGCTATTCTGGTTCAGTGTCGCCGGTCCGATTCTGATGTTCGTTTCACTGCGCTACGTGACTGGCGTTCCGTACGTCGAAGCGCAGTCACTGCGCTCGCGTGGCGATGACTATCGTGATTACCAGCGCAGCACAAATGCATTTTTTCCGTGGTGGCCGCGGAAACATTGAACTGGATGCAGCGGGACACCGCATCCAGCTGCATCCAGTTCAGCAACCGCAAAGTTTCTCCCAGCCCCTCCCCAGCCCTCCCCGTACATCGGGTAGGGAGTGAAGCTTCCGGCACCCTCGTGCCCTCACGCCAATGCCGAATGAGTCCGCCATGAGTACAACCCTCGAACGCCTGCAGCTGCTCAGCGGTCCGGAACCGCTGTTCTCCGGTATCGGACTGGCCGAGCGTGGCTGGTTGCCCGATCCATTGCTGCGTCTGGGCATGCGCCGCCTATGCGCCGAGCGCATGCGTCAGGAGTATGCCGACGACTGGTTTGAGCGCGTGCGTCAGCGAGTGCGCGAGCTACGCGCCAGTCCGATCGCCATTCATACAGACGCTGCAAATACCCAGCACTACGAAGTGCCTGCACGTTTTTTCCAGTTGGCACTGGGCAGCAAACTGAAGTATTCCAGTTGCTACTACCCCACGGGAAACGAAAGCCTCGATCAGGCCGAGATTGCCATGCTCGACCGGTATTTCGATTGCGGCCAACTCAGCGACGGGCAATCCATTCTGGAACTGGGCTGCGGCTGGGGCTCGTTGACCCTGACCATGGCCGAACGCTTGCCCAACGCACGGATCACCGCTGTGTCCAACTCACAGCCGCAGCGCGAGTTCATCCAGGCGCAATGCCGCCTGCGCGGCTTTGCCAACGTGCAGGTGATTACCGACGACGTGAATCGTCTGCAGCTGGAGCCGGCGCAGTTCGACCGCACCGTGTCGATCGAGATGTTCGAGCACATGCGCAACTACGAGACCCTGCTCGGACGCATAGCCACATGGTTGAAGCCGGGTGGCAAACTGTTCGTGCATATTTTTTGCCATCGCGAACTGTGTTATCCGTTCGACACCGACGGCAACGACGACTGGATGGCACGACACTTTTTTACCGGCGGGCTGATGCCCTCAGCCGACACGCTGCTGTGGTTCCAGCGTGATCTGACGCTTGAAGAACAGTGGCGCATTCCCGGCACCCACTATCAACGCACCGCCAATCACTGGCTGGCCAACCAGGACGCGCGCCGCGACGAAGTGATTGCCGTGCTCAGCGCCGCCTACGGCCCCGAGCGCGCACAACTGTGGCACCAGCGCTGGCGTATGTTCTGGATGGCCTGCGCGGAGCTTTTCGGCTATCGCGATGGCAGCGAATGGCTGATTGGCCACTACCGGTTCGTCAAACCCTGAATCAAAAAAAGCGAGGGCATGGCATGCTTGCACCATGCCCTACCTCATCCATTCCGCGCTGGCGCGCTTTCTTGTTGCGCACCGATCGCCGGCTGCGCAAACCGTTGACGCCCGGCGCGTCATCATCGCCTTCAGTGGCGGCCTCGACTCATCAGTGCTGCTGCACGCAATCGCGACCTTGCCAGGCATTGAGCACAGTGCGGTGCACGCGGTGCATATCGATCACGGCCTGCATGAGCGCAGTCGCGACTGGTCCGCGCAATGCGCCGAGTTTGCGGCCAAGCTGTCAATCCCGTTTCAGACAGTAAGCGTGCAGGTCACCGGTCTCGCCAAATTCGGTCCCGAGGGTGCCGCGCGGCGCGCGCGCTATGCCGCGCTGACCAGCATTTTGCAATCCGGTGATTTGCTGCTCACCGCGCACCATGCCGATGATCAGGCCGAGACGTTGCTGCTGCGAGCTCTGCGTGCGGCCGGTCTCGAAGGCATGGCGGCAATGCGCCCGATGCGCGCGCTCGGTGCTGCGCACCTGGGCCGGCCGCTCCTGGACACACCGCGCCACGAGATTCTTGGCTACGCGCAGCGTCATCAATTGCAGTGGATCGAAGACCCGAGCAATGCGGACCTGCAGCTCGACCGCAATTTTCTGCGTCACCAAGTGCTGCCGTTACTCGAATCGCGTTGGCCGCAGGCACGGCGCGCGTTGGCCGACACCGCGCGCAATCTTCGCGCTGCCGAATCGGCGGCGCGCACCGAGCTGGACCGGCGCGTCAGGACCGCGAGTGGCGATGCGTCCGACCGGATCCGCATCAGCGATGTGCAACGCTATCCAGACGAGGAAGCCGCGACGCTGATCCGTCACTGGCTGATCGGATGCAACCTGCCGCCACCGCCACCGCGTGTGCTCGACGATTTGCTGACCCAGCTGGCGCAAGCCCACGCTGAGCGCAACGTTCGCGTCTGCTGGCCTGGCGGCGAATTGCGTCGCTACCGCGGCGAACTGTGCGCAATGCGTCCACAGACGCATTGCATCGCAATAGCTGCGCGCGAGTGGATATTGCCCGAAGAGCTGGACATCGGTGACGGCCGCCAGCTCAGCATTGAAGGCAGCACGCCGCCGCGCAGATTGAGTGTGCGCTCGCGGCTTGGCGGCGAGTCGCTGTGCGTTGCCGCGAACCGGCCGCGGCGCGAACTTCGATTGCTGTTCCAGGAACACGGCATTCCGCCGTGGCAGCGCGAGCGCCTTCCCTACATTTTTGACGGCGATCGGCTCATTGCCGTCGGCAGTGAATTTCTCGATTACGAATTCGATCAATGGCTGCATCAGCACGGCGCAAACCTGGCTTACCGCGACAGTCTGACCGACGCGCATTTGTCAATCACTTAGGGAATCTCTGAACAAGTCCCGGAGCCGCGATAGCCCCCTGAGTCAGGGGGCGAAAAACCGCAGGTTTTTGCGGGTATGGCGAGCAATAAGCAGTGTGGGGAAGTCGAAGTGGTAACTTATTCAGACCTTCCCTAGCAGAATAGACTACGCGCTCTGGTGAATGGATTTGCAGCGGGTCGCGATCCGCGCAAAACTTGGCGGACAATTGGCGGCCCTGCGGAGAAAAAACAGTCATGGACTGGTTAATTCAGCACGATGTTGACGCAACCCAATTCTTTGTAGTGGTCGAAGGAACGCGCTGCGTGTTGGATTATCAGCTGCAGGGTAAGCGCATATCGATCACGCATACCGGGGTGCCCGCAGCTGTGGGTGGTCGAGGCATCGCCGCGATGTTGACTCGGGCTGCCCTCAATCACGCGCGCAGCGCCGGATGGAAGGTGCTGCCACAGTGTTCCTATGCTGCCGAATTCATTCAGCGCCACCCTGAATACGCTGATCTGGTTTACCGGGGGTAGGCAGACCCGCCTCACGATGTCCCAGGGCGCTCGCAGGGTGCCCTTGTCAAGCTTCCTTAGCGCAGCAGCGGCGCCAGAGTGCCCCACACATGCGCCAACAAGATGGGCTGTGCCGCCGCGCTCGGATGCAGATTGTCGTCAAGATAGTTGTTGCGATCGGCAGCAATCGGGGCCATGAGAAACTTCAGCAGGGGCAGTTGGTGGCGCGCGGCGAGCTCGGCATACATGGCCTGGAAGGCTTCGGTGTAGTCAGGCCCGTAATTCGGCGGAATGCGCATACCGACCAGCAGCACCCGAGCGCCGGCCGCCTTGGAGGCCAGAATCATCTGCTCCAGGTTGGCTTTGGCCACATCCAGTGGCAGTCCACGCAAACCATCATTGGCACCCAGTTCGATGATCACCAATTGCGGTCGATGCTGTTTGAGCTCGCCCTCAATGCGCGAAGCGCCGCCAGCGGTGGTTTCTCCGCTGATGCTGGCGTTGACCACTCGCCAGGTGCGTTTTTCCTGTTCAAGCTTTCGCGCCAACAAGCTGACCCAGCCCTGTTCTACCTTGAGTCCATAAGCCGCGGACAGTGAGTCACCCATTACCAAGAGGCTATGCGACTTGTCCCCGGCACCCACTGACCCCACATAAATCAGCATGAGGATCAACGCAGCCGAGAGGGTGCGCAGCGTTTTGACAAAACCTTGCGGATGGTTGCGAGACACTGTGTGCTTCCTGCGTTGATGACGCGGTGTGAATGGGTGCGAACCGCTCCACTTCAAGTATCCCCGACGCAGGCCGTGTGCAAGGTGAACGAGGCTCACGACCGATTTAACCCTCCAATACGCTCTGAACAGGTGAAATGCGCATGACCGACATGGCTGCAGAATCCGATCAAGACGTCGCGCCAATAACCCGCGTCGTGCTGCAAGCCGAGGCTCTGGGCAAGCGCGTGCCACTGACCGACCGGGAGCTGATCATCCTTGACGACGTCAGCCTGGCGATTGACGCGGGCGAAGCGGTCGCCATCGTTGGCGCATCGGGCTCGGGCAAGTCCACCCTGCTCGGACTACTCGCAGGCCTGGATGTCCCCAGCAGCGGTGGCGTTACTTTGGCCGGTGCTGCGCTCAACGCGCTTGATGAAGACGGACGTGCGCGTCTGCGTGGCCAAAAAGTTGGCTTTGTGTTCCAGAGTTTTCAACTGTTGCCGTCGTTGACGGCGCTGGAAAACGTGATGCTGCCGCTGGAGTTGAACGACAGCAGTGATGCCGAGCCGCGCGCGCGCGCCATCCTGCAAAAAGTCGGGCTGGGCGAGAGGCTGAGTCATTACCCGCGTACACTTTCCGGCGGTGAGCAACAGCGTGTGGCATTGGCGCGCGCCTTCGTCACCGCGCCCGCTGTGTTGTTCGCCGATGAGCCCACCGGCAATCTCGATACCGAAACCGGGGCGGCGATCATTGAAGTATTGTTTGATCTGAATCGTCAACTCGGCACCACGCTGGTGTTGGTAACTCACGACGAAAAGCTGGCCGCGCGCTGTGGGCGCATTCTTCGTCTGCGCGCCGGTCGCCTGGTGAGCCGTTGATGCGCACTCGGCTGAGGTCCTGGAGTCGGAGGTCGTTGAGTCTGACGTCATGGAGTCTGACGTCATGGTTGCCGATGTCGTGGCGCTTGCTGCGCCGCGACCTTGCCTCCGGTGAGGTTCGCGTACTTCTGGCGGCATTGATTCTGGCGGTGACCGCGGTGACGGCAGTTGGCTTCATCACTGACCGCGCCGAAACCGGGCTGGCGCTGGAGGCCAATCGCCTGCTTGGCGGTGATGCAGTGCTGCGCGCTGATCAACCCATCGGTGCCGCACCGCGCGAGTTTGCTCGGCGCAACGGATTGCTCAGCACCGAGACCATGGGCTTTCCCAGCATGTTGCGCCATGGTGATCAGCTGAAACTCTCGGACATTCGCGCGCTCGGCCACGGCTATCCGCTGCGTGGTCGCTATCGTTTGCTGGACGCAAATGGCGGCAGCGATAACGCCGCCAAAGAGGTGGACGCCCAAGGCATTCCCGCACGCGGCGAAATGTGGTTGTCGCGCGCTGGCGCACAGGCACTCGGGGCCAAGGTCGGTGATCTGCTCAAACTCGGTGCGCTGGAGCTGCGCCTGAGCGCGCTGGTCACCCAGGAACCCGATGCCGCGCTGAATTATTTCAGCGTCGCCCCGCATGTATTCGTGAATCTGCAAGACTTGCCCGGCACCGGGCTGGTCCAGGAAGGCAGTCGCATCGGCTACCGCTTCGTAGTCGCTGGTGATGCCGCTGCCGTGACGCGATTCGCCGCAGCGATGAAGCAGGATCTCGGGCGCGGGCAGCGCCTGGAAACCATTTCCGACGCGCGGCCCGAAATCCGCTCGGCGCTGGAACGCGCCGACCGCTTCCTGGGTTTGTCGGCGCTGCTCAGCGTGGTGCTGTCTGCGATTGCCGTGGCGATGGCGGCACGACGTCATGCCGCACGTCACCTCGATGGTTGCGCCGTGATGCGCTGCCTGGGTGCGAGCCAAAACCGAATCACCTCGATTTACATCGGCGAGCTGGTTTGGCTTGGCTTGATCGGCAGCGGCATCGGCATCGCTTTGGCTTTTGTTTTGCAAAGCGTGCTGGGTAACTGGCTCGGGCGTGTCATGGGACTGGACATCCCCCCCGCCGGGTGGACGCCAGCGCTCTCGGGCCTGATCGTTGGCTGCACCGTGTTGCTCGCGTTCGCCGTGCCACCGGTGCTGGCGCTGCGTCGTGTGTCGGCGCTGCGCGTGCTGCGTCGAGATTTGAGCATGGCCGAGCCGAGTGCCTGGCTGGCAGCGCTGGTAGGTCTGGCAGGGCTGGGCGCACTGCTGTGGTGGAAGGCAGGTTCACCAACATTGGCCACGGCCATGTTGTTGGGAATCGCAGCCACACTATTGGTTCTGGCGTTGCTGGCCGCTGTATTGGTGTGGCTGCTGCGTTTGTTGCGCACACGACTGCGCGGGCCATGGCGCTATGGGCTGGCTAATGTCGGTCGACGCGCTGTGGCCAGTGCCGCGCAGATCGCCGCGCTCGGTCTGGGATTGATGGTGATTCTGCTGCTGACCCTGGTGCGCACCGACCTGCTCGATCGATGGCAGCGCTCGCTGCCGACTGACGCACCCAACCGTTTCATTATCAATGTACAGCGCGATCAAGTTGCACCGGTGCAGGCATTTCTGCAGCAGAAACTATCCCATCAGGCGGGCGTAGCAAGTCCCGTGCTGTATCCCATGATCCGCGCGCGACTGGTTGAAGTAAACGGCAAAGCCGTCACCGGTTCTGATTATCAGGCGAATGGCGATCGGGCCCAGCGGCTGGCCGAACGCGAGTTCAATCTAAGTGAGAGCGCTACCTATCGTCGCAGCGACAACAAAATCGTGGCCGGCAGCTGGTGGCCAGAAACAGGGGCCGCAAGCGCCGAGATTTCCGTCGAGCAAGGCCTGGCCGCGGCGTTGGGCTGGAAGCTCAACGATCTGGTCAGCTTTGATATTGCCGGACGTCGCTTCGACGCGCACATCAGCAATCTGCGTGAAGTGGACTGGGAAAGTTTCCAACCGAATTTTTTCGTCGTCGCCTCGCCTGGGGTTCTCGATGATTACTCCGCGAGTTTCGTCACCGCAATTCGCGTGCCTGACTCGACGCCACAACTCGGCAACGAACTGATCGAGCAATTCCCCAATCTCTCCGTCATCGATATCAACGCCGTGCTCAAGCAAGTGCGCAACACCGCAGCGCAAGTAACCAGTGTGGTCGAATACGTTTTCTACTTCACCCTGGTCGCCGGCCTGCTGGTGCTGCTGGCAGCAGTCAGCGCGACCCAGGACGAGCGTCTGCTTGAGGGATCGGTAATGCGCGTGTTGGGCGCCAGCACACGCCAACTGCGCCTGGCCCATGCCTCCGAATTTATCGCCATCGGCACCCTGGCCGGCGTGACCGCAGCAGTGGCCGCTACAGTGATTTCCGGTGTCATCGCCGAACAGGTTTTCAGTCTACCGTGGAGCGCAAACTGGCCCGTGGCCCTGAGCGGCGCTGCGATCGGCATGCTGGCGGTAACCATCACCGGCCTGCTCGCAACACGCCGCATACTCAGCGCACCGCCAAGCACCACGTTGCGCGCGCTGGCCTAAGCGTCACGACGCATGACCTGCGGTGAGCAATCACGCCAGGTACGCGACGTTGTGCAGATCGACGATGGCTGCCTTGGCGGCGGGCGTAATCGCGGCAAGCCGCAACGTGGCTCGCAGAACAAGCAGGTGTTCGCGATTGCTGTTGAGACCGACTAAAGTCTGCAGCGCCCGCGCCATGCAGTCATTGAGACTGTGAAGCGTTTCAGCAATGCCGCGATCACCGACTGGTGCCAACGCCCATCCGCAAGTATCGAGTACCTTCGCGCTGAGCGCGAATCGGAATCCTCAGTCGCCACCTGGGCTGTTGCACGGGCCGGTTGCGGCGGAAAAATAGGATTGTTCGGCGGCCGAAAATCCTGGCCCCAATGTGATGCGGGTTTGCGCGAACAGGGCTTCGCCGCCACCGTTGAGCACGCGATGCGCGGCCCCAGGCGTGATTGTGCCGGCCTGGCGGTGAAACACCTCGCCTGCGCTGACCGTGTCATTGGGGTCCAAGCTGGGGAGGCAGAAATTGCCGCACGCCGCTGCCGTGCCGGTATCGCCCCCCAGCCAGATCGGGGCGCCCGTGCAGAAGGCGGGAATGCGGTGTTGACGGTTGTAGTCGCTCGTCGTCGGATCGCCATCGTCGACCAGAAAGCCGGCGCTATTGATCGAATCGATGCCCGCATTGAGGCGCGCAATATTGAAGTGTAGATGCGGCCCACTGGCGAATCCCACCCGGCCCTCCGTGCCCAACGCCGCACCCGACTGCACGAAGTCGTTGAGCTGATGGCCGTTGGCCGCGACGCTGCCAGTGACCATGTGCGAGTACTTGGACCACTCGCCATTGGTGTGTTCGATCCACACGAAGTTGTTGCGGCATCCTGAGTTGCACGCGACGTTGGATCTCTCGCAGCAGACATTGAGCGGTAGAACACCACAGGGGGTGGGGTTGCCGCCTGTGGCCCCAGGGCACCAAAGCGTGTTGTCGTCTTCGATGATCCGCAGCCATCCGTCAGCGGCGGCCACGATCGTATACGGTGCGCCACCGGTGCCACTCATGTCGATCTGGTTCAGCAGCGAGGGATGATTGGTGTGATCGTTGCTGGCGCGGACCTCGGTGCCGTTGGCATAAGGAAGGCGGTAGCGGCCTTTGGACACTGGAAGCGTGCCGGCCTGTGCCCACAGCGCTGCGCTTTCGAACACGCACCAGGTCGCCAGCGCGATGCCCAAAATGAGCTTTCCGTTCACGGCAGATCCTCGGCGTCGCCCAGCGTGCGCTGGCGCAAATCGCGCAGCTCGCGATCCATGGCGATCAGGTGCAGGGTGAGTTCCTCGATCTTGCGCATCAGCATGGCTTGGGATTCGCCTATCCGCAGGCCATTGGCCATGACCGCGGTGGCCGATGGCGCGTCAGGAAGGTGGCCATGTGCGGCAATGTGCTGCGCCACCTCCACCAGCGGCGCAAGCCGGTAGCCGGGCTCGAACACATAGTCCGACCATCCGGACTCGACCACGATTTCCTTGCTGCGGATGCTGCCGTTGACCGACAGCGTGTAACTGTTGTCCAGTGTGCTGGTGCCGATGCCCACGCTTTGCGAGCCGCGGTCCAGCACCAGCAGATCGGAGCCAATATTGTTTTCGAGGGTTCCGACATTGAGCCGATTAAGTGCACCGTCCCATTGCATGAACGCGCCGCCACCGCCGGTCTCCAGCAATTCCAGGCGCGCGGCAGCCGCCGAGTTGCCGGTAGTGTCGTCGCGAACCTGGACGACGGGGTCGTCGCCTTGTACGACCAGGGTGCGGTTCGGCACCGTGGTGCCAATGCCGAGACGACTGACAAAGCCAGCATCGCCATTTAAATTAAATTGCATCCAGTTGGTGTAGGTGTCGGTGGCCAGATTCCAGGTCCCTATCTGCAATGCGTCGCCGTCGGCGACCGCGATGTCGCCTTCGGAACCCGTTGCATTGGCGAGCAGCAGCGCCGGCCCTGTCGAGCCGGAATCATTGACGTACAACGTCGCTTCGGCCACGGCCGAGTTGATGCTGATCGTGTCGCGGCTGGTAAAGGCACTGGTCGTGTTGGGCGCGGTCCAGACGATCGGATAGTGCGCGGACGGATTGGCTTCGTGCGTGGCCAGCGCTGTCAGCGCAGCGGGGCCACCGTCGTTGTCGGTTTCGCAAGTTATGGCGCCGTTGACCAGCACCGCCCGGATCGCGCTGCCGGCAGCGCACGTAGCAGCGACTCGGCGCTGGACCTGGTTGGCGTCGATTTCGATTGCGGTGATGCTGCCCGCGGGAACGAATTGCGCATTCAGCGCAAACGGCGTCGGTGCGACACGCTGGCGTGGCGTCAGTGTGGTGTAGGCACCCATCGATGCGCCATCGCGCAAGCCAATCTCCAGCCAGCGCGCCTGGCTTTCGAACGCAGCGGCACCAAAGTCCAGATCGAGGGTGAAAATGCCGCGCGCGACCGGCGCATCGTCGCGCAATAGTGGCGGCCCGATCTGAATCCCGCCGAGCGCAGCGTCGAACAGCAGAAACTCGAAGTCGTACGTGCCCGTGGCCGGGGCGCCTGCGTTTTCGAGCGATCCCTGGTAAGTAAACGCAGTGCCCACCGGGGCTGCGCTGCCCGCAACCGACAGCATCAGACCGAGCAGGCCAATGAGTACGTGGAGGCGTGGAGTTGCTGCGCTTTGCATTGAAATCTCCTGAATCGGCGACTAGTCGAAGCCGTCTGAAAAAATGTTGTCGGGGCTGGGCTCGAGATCGATCCAGAACCCGCCGCGAAGGCGGAATTCGCCGCCAGCCAAAAGCCCCGCATCGGATTGACCCAGGGTGCCGTCTACGACAAAGCTGCCGCCGACGCTGCGTCCGCCGCCAGTATCGATCGTGTGGCGCACAATCTGCTGTGCGTGAAGCTCGATGGCGCGGGCGAACAATCCCGTGCCGGCTGCGACAAGCACTACGACGAGAATCGCGTTGCGGCGCATCTGCAGGGTCCTCTGCGTGAGTTGAGCTACCTTAAGATACGCAGAAGCTCACCGAATACGACAAGCCATGCGGACAAGGGGACGGAGGTAGTTAACCCGACCCCTCCGGCCAGCGCACCAACGGCTGGGCCATTGTCCTACTTGACGTCTGGCGGATTTCCTACAGGCGTCTCGACCGCGCCCAGTGCGCTGTCAGCTGGGCGGTCGGCCCAGAGTCGGCGAGGGCGTCGTGAAGCGCGGTCAACTACCTCCGTCCCCCTTTGGGGGGGGGTTATTGAACAGCGCGAAAAACGACTACAAGCTCGGCGACCCGGCCAACAACGACAGGCGCCGCACCTCCAGGCGTGGCGCGTCAGCCGCCGGCGCCGGCACTTCGCCGCCGTCCAAAGCGCGCAGCCAACGTCGCGCTTCGAGGGCGAACGGATGGTGCGCACCGAATAGTGTTTCGCGTTGGGCGATCGCGCGTCCGATCGCGGCGCGCGCGCCCTCGGCATCGCCGCGCCTTGCGCTGAGCACGGCGCGGGCAAGCTGCAACTCGGCCCAACGCGGATGGCCGCCAACGCGAATACTGCGCAAGGTCGACTCAGCGGCGTCGAGGTCGCTAGCGGCTTCGGCGTCGCGCCCTGCCGCCAGACGCAGCCAGGCGCGGTCGAGGTGCGCGTAGGCCGGCAGAACATTGCCTGGCGGGGTGCTTGCGTAGTCGAGCGCAAGCACCTCGTCGAGCCCGCGTGCGCCGGCTTCGAAGCGACCGTCGAGTTCGTCGGCCAAGGCCAGGGTGTGCCGACTGATGGCGATCACCGAGTGATTGCGACCATAGACCTCGATTTGCGTCGCCATCGCGGCCTGGGCGTGCGCACGGGCGGCTGCGGCCTCGCCGGCTAGCGCCAAAGTTCGCGCCAGTGCGGCCTGGGTGGCGAGGCTGCTGTCATGGTTTTTACCGTGTAGGCGCTGCAAGTCGGACAAGGCGGCGGCGAGCAGTACGCGGGCTTCGGGCATGCGGCCCGCGTCGCGCAGCACGATGCCCAAGTCGCGCGCGACTTCGGCCTGCGCGACCGGTCCCGCAGCGCTGCGGCGCTGGGCGGCGTCGGCGCGGCGCAGTAGCGCTTCAGCGTCCACATATTCACCGCGGCTGTGCAGCACGTCGGCCAGCGCCATCGGGATCCACGCGGTGCCGCGCGCGCCGTGCGCGTACCAGCGCGACTCGGCCTCGCGCAGCGCGGCCTCGGCATCGGCATAGCGCGCAGTGTAGTGCAGGGTCCGTCCATATTGGGCCAAGACCTCGGTCAGCCGCGGATCGTCCGGATCGAGGGTGCGGCGCAGTGCCAGCGTTTCGCCCATCAGCTCGGCTGCGCGCGCGTATTCGCCACGACCGACCTTCACGTCGGCGCCGATGCGGAGCAGCTCGGCCAGCAGATCCGGTTGGGCGGCGAAGCGGACGCGAGCGTTCACCAGGCCCTGATCGAGCAGCCGCTCGGCGCTCGGCTGCGGCGTGCGCGTGCGGCGCGGATCGGCTTCCCGCACCAGTTCGACCAGGAAGTCGCGCACCAGGCGATTGAGCTCGGACTCACGCCGGATGCGCTCGGACTGCACCAGCACGGTGGCGAGGTAGGCGGCGAGCACCAGCAGCAATACGGCTGCGACGCTACTGGTCAGCCAGTTGCGCGAGGCGAAGCGCCGCAGTCGATAGCCAAACGAGGGCGCACGGGCGCGCACCGGGCGCTGCACGAGCCAGGCGTCCAGATCGTCGGCGAACTGCAGCGCCGACGGATAGCGCTGGTCGGGCAGGCGCGCTAGCGCGTGTTGCGCGATCGCGTCGAGGTCGCCGCGCAACTGGCGGCGCAGGCGTTTCGCCGTGGTGTTGCGCGCGTGCAAGATGGTTTCGACTTCGACCGCCGTCCGAGCGGCGCGCGTCAGCGCCAGGCTGGGTGCCGGCGCGTCCTCGTTGACCACCGCGTGCGCCAACTCGACCAGATTGTCGGAACGCGAATGGAAAGGCCGCACGCCGGCCAGTAGCTCGACCATCAGCAGGCCGAGCTGGTAGACATCGGCAGCGCTGGTGACGGTCTTGCCGAGCAGTTGTTCGGGACTCGCGTACTGCGGTGTCAGCGCTCGCGAATGGGTCTGCGTCGCTGTGCCGCCAGTGTCGGCTAGGTCGGGGTCCAGCAGCTTGGCGATGCCGAAGTCGAGCAGCTTGACGTGGCCCGCAGTCGTGACCATCACGTTGGCGGGCTTGATGTCGCGATGCACAACCAGCGCGCGATGGGCACTATATACGGCGGCCGCGACCTCGCGTAGTAGCCGGACGCGCGCCGCGACGTCGAGGCGCCGCGCATCGCACCAGACGTCGATGCGTTCGCCATCGACGTACTCCATGGCCAGCCAGGGCCGTCCGTCCGCCAACACGCCGCCATCGAGCAAGCGGGCGATGCGCGGATCGTCGAGGCTGGCCAGGATGCGGCGCTCCTGCTCGAAGCGCGCGATCAGCTCCGCGCTGTGCGCCGCTGCCGCCAGTATCTTGATCGCGGCGCGCTGCACGAAGCCGGCCTCGCGGCGCTCGCCAAGATGTACGTCCGCCATGCCGCCGCGGCCGATCGGCTCGAGCAAGCGCCAGGCGCCGCAGCAGTCCGGCGTCGGTGCGATGGCCGCGGTCCCGGCTTCGACGGCGTCGGCAATGAACGCGCGCAGTGGCGCTGCATCGAGGCGCTGCTCCCAAGGCGGCACACACGTCGCGCGCCGCAGCAGATCGAGCGCCCGTTCGAGGCGCGTGGTGTCGGCGCCGCACCGGGCGCGCAACCAGGGTTCGCGCACTGCGGGTTCCATATCCAGCGCCGACGCGAGCAGCGCATCAAGCGCTGCGAACTCGCTGGCGTCGACACCCGATGGATTCATGGTTGCAGCGCGGCGTCGAGCCAGGCGCGCGCACGCAGCCAGTCGCGTTGCACGGTTCGCAGGGTGACTCCGAGCAGTTCCGCGATGGCCTCGGTCGAGAGCCCCGCGAAAGCGCGCAGCTCGACGAGGCGCGCCAGCCGCGGATCGAGCGCTTCAAGCTGCGCCAGGGACTGGTCGAGCGCGATCAGCATCGACGGGTCGGCGTCGACAACCGCGTCGGCGTCGTCGAGCGCAAAGGTCAGGCCGGCCCCGCGCTTGCCCGCTTGGCGGCGGCGCGCGTAATCGATCACGACCTGGCGCATGGCACGCGCGCACAGCGCAAAAAAGTGCTGGCGCGATGCGGCGACCAGCGGCGTGTGCGCGGCCAGTCGCGCATAGGTCTCGTGCACCAGCACGGTGGTCGACAGTGTCGATTCGCGCGGCCCGCGGCGCGCCTGGCGGCGCGCGATGCGCTTCAACTCCTGGTAAACCAGGGCGAACAAACGCTCGTGCGCGCCAGCGTCGCCGGCACGACATTCGTCCAGAAGGCGGGTGATGTCGTTTGGCGATTCCACCTCGCGAGTATAGGTCCGAGGCCGGCTAAATTTCGGGACCTTGAATATTCTGCCGATGAAATCGAACACTACGCTGAGGATTTCACCGGCGGCACTACCGGCCTCGACCGCCTAGGTCGCACCCAAGACCGCGTCCACCCGCGGGGCGCCAGCGCCGGTTTGCGGTGGTCCGCTTATCAGGCTCAAGGCACCGACGCGCTGCAGTGCTCTGAGTGCCGCGCCATTGAAGGGACAACACAGACTCGGCGCCGGCTCGCTGTCCTCGGCGAGCGCCGCCGGAATTGCCAACGGACGATCGACAGCCACGGGACGGACGACAGGCGCCGGCAAGCAGAGGTCGTGGCAGCTTCCGCGCAGTGGTATCCGCCGAGTATCAGCGGGTATGCCCGGCCAAGGACCGTTAACGAATGCGATAAAGGCCCTGCCGCGCGGTGAGGTAAATGCTGCGTCCGTCGCTGTCGCCGAAGGCGCAATTGCTGGTGATGCGCGGTACCGCGATGCCACCCCAGCGCGCGCCTTCCGGGCTCACGATCTCGATTCCGCTGGCAACGCCGATATAGACATTGCCGTTCGCATCCACGCACATGCCATCGGGAGTGTTCAACCCCGTCATCAGGATGCGCAGGTTCGACAACGAGCCATCGGCGGCGACGTTGTAGCGGCGCAGCGTGCCTTGCTGGGTATCGGTTACGAACAACAAGTCTCCGCCGGGCGAAAGGCTGGCCCCGTTGGGCTGGTTGACACCGATCGTGCCGGCCCACTCGAGCACGAGTACGCCATCGGGGTTGCGCCGGAACAAACCATTGAACGGCAGTTCGCGTTGCGCCGGTGGATTGGCCACCAAACCGTAGTCGGGATCGGTGAAATACAGCGTGCCATCGGCGCGCAGGTCAAGATCGTTGGGTGAATTGAAGCGCATGCCCTGATAGGTCGATACCAGGGCGCTACGCACGCCGCTGCCGAAGTCGGTAATCGACACACTGCGTGTGATGTTTTCGGCGGCGAGCAGATTGCCCCCGGCGTCCAGCGCGAGACCATTGGCCTGATCGCTGGGATTGCGGAACACCGAAATCGTGCTGGGTGGATCGAGCCGGTAAATCGTATTGGCAGGGATGTCGGTAAACAGCAGATGGGTGCCGCGCCACAGCGGCCCCTCGGTGAACTGAAACGCTTGCGAGACCAATTGCGCGGCACCCAATTGGACGATGGGATTGCACAAGGGTTCGATCTGGATGTCGTCGACGAAGGTATGCGCGGTGATCGCAGCAGGATTCTGGATCGAGCTCCATGAGTCAGAGGCAAACACGCCAGTTATGTTTTGCAGCACCGCGGTGCTGTCGGTGACGCTGACCTGCCAGCCTTCCGGCTCGATCCCGCTTGCGGGCCAGAACCTGGCCTGCATCCCCGTGGTGGTGGCGTTGATCTGATGGGTGCGGAAGCGCACGCGATAGGTTATGCCGGCACTCGGTCCCGCCACGCTGGGTGGACTATGCGCCAATTGAGTCTCGACGCCATTTTCTTCCTTCCATAGCCCGATGCCCGCCAGACCGCGGAACGAGCCCTCCAGAAACACCGCGTAGCCTTGCCCCATCGGGTTGGTCTGGGTGAGATAACCGCCGTTTTGTCGCACCCCGAAGCCCACGCCTTGGGTGGGTTCGTGCTCCAAGGTAAAGCTGAAACGTACTTCGACATCGCGCGAGCCCAGTGGGCTGCGCATGCGCGCGACCGAGTAAGCGCTGGCGGTCGGTCGCAACCGCGCGCGACCGGTCTGGATATCGGCCAGGGCGACGCCGCCCACCGCAACCCAGGGGATCGGCCAGCCGGCGCCATCGGGCTGGGTGAAGTTCTCGCTGTAGCTGGCGATGCCGCAGCTTTGCTCAAAGCCATTGGCGTAGATTGGATCGGACAGGGTTCCGGCTTGCGCGCCGCCGGCTGCCGGCAGATGGATCGCAACGATCAGCGCCATGGCGCATAGCAGTCTGTGTTGCGCTGTTGAGCCGGTGGTGCTGGGTGGGCTACGTCTGATCATGGATGCTGAGTCCGGAAGAATGCTTATTGGTGTTTTCAGGCGCTATGGCGAGGTCGCAGCGGGGGTTCACGGTGCGCAAACGCCCCACCTGCTCCGTAGAGACGCAATTAGGTCGCGGAAACGACAAACTGATTTACGCTCAACCGCAATCAGGTGCAAGTTGTTCCAACAAGGTTCGAACCCGCATAGGCGAGCGGCGCTGGATGCCGTTTTTGCCCTGAATTTTCGTATTGGTACTCAAGACACTGAATGCTCGCATCCGACGAGCTGGCCGTCCGGAGTCGATATGGTCACCTCGCATTGATATTTTGCTGCCTTGCTTTGGATGCTGCCTGCAATCGCCGGGGCTGCGCGCGGGACCATCATGCGCAGCGGTTTCGAGGGCGGATTGACTTGCACGATGGCAGCACTCCCAACGCTCACCATTGATGTGTGCTCGGCGCTAGTGCAACCGGTGTTCCGCCTCAATGGCGTTCCGTTCGATTTGGACCCGATGCAGAGTGGGGCGTTTTTTCTAGTCCCGCCAGTAGGCCAGCCGGTACTGCTGGGTAGCAGTTTTAGCCCACCATCCGCAGGCGTGCGCGTAGTAACTGGCGTCTACGATGTGGAGTATTGCTGGCGCGCAGGGGATCGGGTACCGAGCAATACAGTCGCGCGGGTCCTGCAGAATGTACTGATTGCTGGCGATAGCACTTTGGTTGTCGATGTGCCGAGCACCTCACTGCGCGGCAATTTTACGATGAATGGTGCAGCGTTTCCGCAGACCGACGCCACTGCAGCAGCGGCCCTGTCGCTGAGCGCGATCCATGGGCTCGGTCGCGTCGTGCTAGGGAACCTCTGAACAATGATGTTACCCCGATTTCTCGGACACCCGGATAAGAACGTATTCTTATCCAACGAGGTGCTCAATGAAGAAGATCGGAGTGAAGGGAAAGGCGGTTCGTGCTGCGGGTGTTCAGACACGCAATCAGTACACGACAGAGTTCAAGGCAAGCGCTTTGGCACGGTGCATACGCGTAGGCGTGTCGGTTACGGCGCGGGATTTGGATCTGCACGAGTCGATGCTGTACGCGTGGCGCAAGAAGGCCGAGCTGTCTGTGTCGATGAGTGAATCGGAGCGCGTGCAGAGCGCAGAGATTGCGCGA
>Ga0163149_10000548_pt1 | contig 49845 bp, 37 predicted proteins | sample OliLakLV19MP5G1_FD_148604 | JGI IMG/M metagenome (GOLD analysis project Ga0163149, IMG submission 148604) | Freshwater microbial mat bacterial communities from Lake Vanda, McMurdo Dry Valleys, Antarctica - Oligotrophic Lake LV.19.MP5.G1 | ecosystem: Environmental > Aquatic > Freshwater > Lake >...
TACTCGTTGCGCAAACAGTAAGCAAAGCCCTAAACAAGGCTTTTCGTTCTATCCCGGGCGCAGCATTACGGTTTAATTTACACTTAAAAACATCTGACGCTTTTTTAACCCTTTTTTACTTTTTTCGGTAGATTTTTATCACACTATTTTTAAACAAACTCAATAATAACAAGGCTTACAGAGTTTTTGAGGGACGACGAATTAGCAGAAAAATTAAAAAAACAATATTACGATGAAAAAAAAGTAAATAAACATTTGACTTCATTCGCAAGTCACCTTGACGAACAATACGGCAAACGCGGGACAAAAAAACGCGAAAAATATGAAGAAGAGTTTGAGTCATTTAAACTCGGTGTTCTAATTCAAGAAATGCGTGAGAAAAAACATTTGACACAAGAGCAACTTGCTAACAAATGTGGAACGACAAAATCTTACATTTCAAGAATTGAAAATAACGCAAGCGACATAAGACTTTCCACTTTAATGCGCAGCATTCATGACGGTTTAGGCGGACATTTGAAGTTATCACTAACCGCATAAAAGCACAGCCGGTAACACCAAGCAAGCGACAATACCTCGTTAGCACCGTTTTATTTTATTATCGTTTTTACTCTACAATAAGTTTTTGAGTTACTCTGGTTTTATTTTTAGTTAGTGTAACAAAATAAATACCCCTCTTCAGTTCCGAAAGGTTGATCTCGTTTTGTTCTTCCATGGTTTTTTCCACCATCACTAACTGTCCAAGCATATTGCGTATCTCTAACGTCATGTTCTTATCTGAATTACTAACAAGGATTATTACTTTATCTTTTGCCGGATTTGGCTGAAGGCTTAAACTCGCAACTTGCTCGTTGTTTATTTCACTAGCGCCTACTCCGCCGCAAGGCGAAATAAATCGCGGTTCAAGAGCAAAATATCCTAAGTTATTGGTTAAAGGATTAAGTACTCCTCCAGCTAAAGCCTGTGTAACATATAGCGTACTCGCATTTGGCGCAAGCGTTGCTCCTAATGGATAATAAGCGGGCGAGCCCGGCATTTGCGCTAAACCAACATAATATAAAACTCCACCGGTAAAATTAACCGGAGTAAAATTAAAGCTGAAAAATTGATCAAGTTCAGCATTAGAAATAACCAAAGTATTAGATGTGGCTAATACAACACCCGTACTATTACTTACAACGGCATATACCGATCTTCCAATATTAGAAACACCACTGCTAATACCAACACCGGCCGATATTAATGTTTGACTAGTAGCCGTACTAAATTTACTATAAATAACGCCTGAGCCTGCTCCAAAACCAACCCCTGCGCTATACGACGTTGGGGCAAAACTTGCAGGGCCTGTTGCAATAACATCACAAGTAACGCTTTGCGTATAGCTTATCTGATTGTTTGCGTTATTTTGATCGTTAGCCAAGGATACGGCAATTTGACTTATGCCTAACACAATTGGATTATAAGAAGGAAACAATACTATTGTGCTTGCTCCGGCAGCCAACGACGGAACATTAACAGCCGCAGTAAAGGCGTTGGTTCCTACAATTGTGAGATCAACATTGATATTGTTTTTTGTAATGTTACTTCCATTAAAAATGTTTGCACTAATAATATGTGGTAAGCCTGTTTGTTGCGAAATTTTGCCAGGTGCATTTACTATAATCACAGCTGCATCATTTGTAAAAGAGTTAGGAAATCCAAATCGAAACAAGGGACGAAACGTTGTGGTTGATAAGGTATTTACCGCAGGTAATATTGGAGACGTGTTTGTAGCACCACAGTTAACCGCCGAATTTGTAAATGCGCTATACACCGCGTTACCCGAAGCAAATTGCGCACCTACATACTCATACGCCAAATAAAGTGCGTTACCGGGTGTGTAGGCAAAGTTTGAAGGGAATTGAAAATCAATAACAGTGGCTGTTGAGCCTTGCGGAATATTATATACACCCGAAAACACTTGAGTCATACCCACAGTTGCTGTTGACCAACTTGTACCCAAGGTATACGATGAAGAATTTGTATTTTGTAAGTAAACCGTTAATGTTCCATTTGCCGGTGCGTTAACCAATGTATTGGTTAAAACAAAACCAAACGAGGCAATACTGGCAGTTAAAGCAGATAGTTCGGATGCAGGAACATGGTAACACGCACGTAAGCTTGTGTGATTTGCAGTGCCATTTGGCGCTCTTAAACCGGTTGTGCCATTTGATAAACTTGCCGATGGGCATGTAGTAACAATATTAACCTGAGCTTTAAATAAGGTTATACTTAATAAAAGGATGCTGAGTGAATAGATTTTTTTCATTCGTTATTTTTTTTGTTTATCAAATTTATTAAATAAAAAGATATGGGACACAGCAAATTGATAAACGGTAAATAAAAAAACCCTCCCTTATTAAGGGGAGGGTTTTTCAAAACTATATTTTAAAGTATTATTTACTTATAACAAGTTTAGTTGTAGTAAAATCTTTACCGCTACCAACTCTCACAAAATAAATACCTTTTGTTAACGACTCAGTATTTAACTCATTCTTCTCAGTTAAGTTATTACGAGTGATCACAACTTGACCTAAAGCATTTGTTACCTGAATTTGAGTGTCTTTGTTAGCATTGTTAACATAAACAGTTACTTTATCAGTAGCAGGGTTTGGATAAACACCCACTTGAGAAGTAAGACTGTTTTCAGTTAAACCTACGTTACAAATTGTAACAGTAACAGTCCAAGCTTTGTTATCTAATACAGTATTACCCGGAGAGTAATTACTTTGCTTTTGAAGTTTGATGATCAATTGATCGTTAACAACTGCAGTATATGATGGAGGACCAGCGTTGATGTTGTAAGCATGATTTGGAGAATCAATGTATTCAGTAACAGCAGGGCTTCCACCAAAATTCCAAACTACCGCAGAATCTTGAAGTGTTGAAGTAGGATCATTTAAAAGAGTGGTGTTAGAAAATGGCTTCCACATTTTATAGAATCTATTTAAGTTCCATTGCTTGCTTAGCGCATTTGCTGAAGTTGTATTGATATAATTTACAGATGCTGTGTTACAAGTTGTCATTGTAGTTGAAGCATGATTAGCAGTAAACATATAAGCTACGCGAGGTGCAACAACAAATTCAAAGTCAGAACCTGTATTACCGGCACCAAGGTTGAAAAGGTCAGTTGTGTTATCCCATAATCCTGGGAATATAGTGCCATAACCGATCAAACCATAACTTTCACCATATTTTTGCTCATTAGCAGCAGGAGAAATAGCAGCTGTTGCTGTTCTTGCGTTGTTCATGAACATACGTAAAGTATCAGCAGGATTTGTAGAAGTGTTTTTTGCTATGATACAAAAATCACCCATAACTAATACAGTAGAAGAAAAATTACATCCTATATAGTTACCAATAGTGCTAGATGCAATAGAAGTTGTACAATTTCCCAAAGAAGCACCGCTAGGAAGACCCGCAACTACGTTGAAAATATGAAAAGTAACAGGAACTGAAGGGCTAGGAGAAGAAGGTTGTCTCATAAAGATACCTTCAGCACCAGAAACCACCATATTACCTGATTGTGCAAACAAAGCACCACCAGAGTTAATGGCGTTAGTACCCGTAATAGGAGGAACTTTTATTGTATAAAAAGAAGTTGCGTTTGTTGTTGTATTACGATACTGATGCTTATTTAAAAAATACCAGTTAGTATCTTGAACAATAGCATTAGCTGCCGATGATTTTCCTGCAATAAATTCAGGACCATTATTAGTTGATTCCATTACGCGCCCACCAACTGTAGCTTTTTCAGCCGGAGTAGTGAATACACGAGAGTTTTGAGCAGAAGCCGTTGTAAGAACTGCGGCTGCGATCAAAGAAAAGTAGATTTTTTTCATTTTTAGTAATTTATAGGTTTGAATTTCAAAAATAGTGAATTAAACAATCACTTTAAATTTATTTTAGGTATTGTGAAAAAAAACTCCCCTTTAACAAAAGAGGAGTTTAAAACAATTTAGGTTGTTAAAATTAAATATTATAAATCTACTTTAACAGAAGCAAGTTTATCGCTCATATATTCGCCGTTTTTTAACTTATTTACGATCTTACTAAAGCATTCTATTGTAAGATTAACATCTTCCGCAGTATGCATTGCGGTAGGTATCAAACGCAAAATAATCATCCCTTTAGGAATTACAGGGTAAGTTACCATTGAACAAAATACACCAAAATTCTCGCGAAGATCTTTCACCATATTTGTGGCTTCAGGTATAGATCCATTTAAATACACAGGAGTTACCGGCGAATTTGTATCACCTATATTAAAGCCTGCTTTTTGCAAGCCGCTTTGTAATAAACGTGTAAGATCCCATAATTTTTCGCGGTACTCCGGATGATTTCTCATCAATTCGATACGTTTTAAAGCACCTACCACTAAAGGGGTTGGTAAACTTTTGGCAAATATTTGGCTGCGCATATTGTAACGCAAAAATGTAATAATGTCTTTTGTTGAACTAATAAATCCACCTATCAGCGCGAACGATTTTGCAAATGTTCCAAAATAAATATCAATACCATCTTGGCAACCTTGCTCCTCGCCGGTTCCACCGCCACTTTTTCCCATTGTACCAATACCGTGAGCATCATCAACAAATAATCTGAACATATATCTCTTCTTCAGATCAACGATCTCTTTTAATTTTCCCTGATCTCCACGCATCCCAAACACTCCCTCAGTGATTAATAAAATACCACCTCCTGTATGCTCGGCAATTTTTGTAGCACGTTGCAATTGCTTTTCGCAATCGGCAATATCATTATGTTTAAATACAAAACGTTTTCCCATGTGCAAACGCATTCCGTCGAGGATACACGCGTGACTTTCGGCATCATAAACAATTACATCATGGCGGTCAACCATCGAATCAATAGCACTTACCATTGCTTGGTAACCAAAATTACATAGGATCGTATCTTCCTTTTTTACAAAGGCCGAAAGTTCTTTTTCTAAACGTTCATGAAGATCAGAATTGCCACTCATCATACGTGCACCCATTGGAGCTGCTAAACCGTATTGAGCTGCAGCTTCCGCATCCGTTTTACGTACTTCGGGGTGGTTAGCCAAACCTAAATAATTGTTCAAGCTCCAATTCAATAATTTTTTCCCTCTAAATATCATGTGAGGACCAATATCGCCCTCTAATTTTGGGAATGTAAAATATCCGTGAGATTCTTTAGCATGTTCGCCAATTGGTCCCATGTTATCCGTAACTTTTTTAAAAATATCCTTCATGTGGTTGTGTTGTGTATTTTGAATGACAAAAGTACGATTTTTCCGCGTAAACTCAAAGAAACAAAGGCTTCCATTAGATTGAATTTGTTATTAATTTGGGATAATTATACACATTTAAGTCATTGCTTTTCCGAACTTTATGCAATGAGGATTAAATAAGTTCCAACCTCGTTGTTGTTTAAATGGAAGACAGTTACTGCATATATAACGGGCATTTAATAAGCATTTACGAACCTGCTATTTCGTTCACTAACCGAGCGTTCAGGTATGGCGATGCTTTGTTTGAAACCATTAGACTTGCAAAAGGAAAAGTAATGTTTTTGAGCGATCATATAACACGTTTAAAACTGGGAATGACGGTATTAAGAATGAATGTTCCTGCCGAATTTAAAACCGATAATATCAATGCGTTGATCCATGAACTTTTAATACAAAACAATATTAAAACCGATGCACGAATTCGATTAACCGTAATAAGGAACGAAGGCGGATTTTATGCGCCGGAAACTAACGACATTTCATTTTTAATAGAAACAGAACCTTTGAAGACTCATGGTTATGAGCTTAATCAAAGGGGCTTGTGGGTTGATATTTATGCAGATATGCGTAAGCAAATAAACAAACTCTCGAATATAAAAAGTACAAATGCTTTACATTATGTAATGGCAGGTTTAGCCAAGCAAAGCATGAATTTGGATGAGTGTTTATTAGTTAATGAGAATAGCAATATTTGTGAATCAATAAGCTCTAATGTTTTTATTGTAAAAAACGGAACGTTATTTACACCTCCATTAAACGAAGGCTGTGTGGCCGGGATCATGCGTAAGCACATTTTAAACATTGCTCATCAACATAAGATCCTCTATTTTGAAAATCAGGTAACTATGAATACAATTATGAATGGCGATGAAATGTTTCTTACAAACTGCATTAAAGGCGTTCAGTGGGTTGGGCAATTCAAGCACAAGTATTATACCAATAAAACAGCCCTGTTTTTTACCGAAAAACTGAATGATTTGATCGGCACCTAATTAATTTACTGATAATCAGTAAATTAAATCTAACATTTTCTTTCTCATCGGTCACTCAAACCCCTTAATTATCAAGGCTTCAGGCTATTTTTTCTTTTGCGGTACCAAAAAACTTATTATCTTTGCATCCCTTATAAAAAATAAAAATGGATAAACATTATGAGACGGTCTTCATTTTAACTCCCGTTTTGTCTGATGAACAGGCAAAGGAGGCCGCAAAAAAATTCAAGAAAACCATTACCGACTTAGGTGGTAAGGTTATTAATGAGGAGAACTGGGGCCTAAAGAAACTAGCGTACCCAATACAAAAGAAAACAACTGGCTTCTATCATTTGATGGAGTTTAATTCAAGCAGCATTGATATTATCAGTCAGCTTGAAGTAGCTTACAAACGTGATGAGCGCGTATTACGCTTTTTGACAGTAGTGTTGGATAAACATGCTATTGCTTATAGTGCAAAACGCATAGGTAAAATTGCTGATGGTAAAACTAAAAAGAAGGAGAACGCTAGCGCGTAATTAATCATGGCATCATCAAAAGAAATAAGATATCTAAACCCTCCATCAGTTGAGGCTAAGAAGAAAAAATACTGCCGTTTCAAAAAGAGCGGTATCAAATACATTGACTACAAAGACCCTGACTTTTTATTGAAGTTTGTTAACGAGCAAGGTAAGTTATTACCACGTCGCTTAACTGGTACTTCTTTAAAATATCAACGTAAGGTAGCGCAAGCTGTAAAGCGTGCTCGCCATTTATCGTTGATGCCTTATGTAGCGGATCTATTAAAATAAAAGGAGAACACAATGGAAATCATATTAAAACAAGATATTAAAGGTTTAGGTTACAAGCATGATCTTGTAGCTGTAAAAAATGGTTACGGTCGTAACTTCCTTATACCACAAGGCCTTGCTAGTTTAGCAACTGAGAGTGCTAAAAAACAGCATGCTGAAACTATGAAGCAACGTTCTTTTAAAGAAGAGAAACTTCGTAAAGAAGCAGCTGCAAATGCAGAAAAACTTTCGGGCGTAAGCATAAAAGTTGGTGCAAAAGCAGGCGAGAACGGAAAGATCTTTGGTTCGGTTACAAACATTCAATTAGCTGATGCTTTAACAAAAGCAGGTTACACTATTGAACGTAAAAACATCGAGATCGCAGGTGATGGCATCAAAGCATTAGGAAGCTACACTGCTAAAGTTCGTTTATACAAAGAAGTTGCTGCAACCATCAACTTTGAAGTAGTAGCTGAGTAATAGCAATACACATTCAATAAAAAAACCCATTACTATAAATGATGGGTTTTTTGTTTGAATGAAGCGTAACTACTTTTTATTAAGCAGATAATCTTTATTCTTTTCTATCTCTATCTTTCCAAAATCAGAGATCTGCAATTCTTCCTTAAGGTCTTTATACCCATTACTATTTACTAGTATGCTGTATTTTCCGGCAGGCAGGCTCATTACAAACTTTCCTGTTTTATGATGCGGCACAAATGTAAATTCTTCGTTGGTTGTTTTATTTGTTGCAATGATAGATGAGATGATCTCCTTTGGTTGACTTTTTTGAAGTGTATCTCCAAGGTATAACTGTCCTATAAAAATCCGCGTGATCTGCTCGCTTTCGTTGAATTTAATGCGGTATAGATCCAAGTCGCCAAATCCTCCCGGCCTAAATGCACTGATATACCCTACCCTGTTATCGGGCGTTACACAAATACTTCTATCATCATCGGTAGAGTTAACAGGATATCCCAAGTTCTCGGGTCTACTAAAGCTATTATCTTCAGGATTCCAGAAGGTTCTAAAAAGATCGTAACCTCCCATGCTGTTATGCCCTTCGCTGGCAAAATACAAGGTCTGACAATCTTCCGCTAAAAAAGGAAAATCTTCATTGTATTGAGTATTGATGCTAGGTGGCAACTTTTGAGGAACAGCCCATTTACCATTAGGCAATTTTTTACACATGAACAGATCATTATTTCCTTCTTGAAATTTATCTCTGCGTGTAAAAAAGAAAACACTTGCATCTTCACTAAAAGAACCTGATGTCTCAATTTTTTCGTTAATAATAGGATCAATTGGTTTTATTTTTTGATAATCAAATGAATTGTCGTTTGCACCCGCTTTACCTTCAGATTTTCGTGTTGTAATATACAGGTCGCCATATTTATCCACATGATCAATGTAAATGATTAATTCAGACGCATCCTTTTTTAAACCAACGATCTGCTCATCGAAACCGGTATTGATAAGCTTTCCGGCGTTTACGGGTTTGGTCCACTTACCATTTCCATCCACTATTTTTGCAAAATAAACATCGCTACTTCTATACCCGTCCATCTCCACTTTCTTACCACCAAAATTTTCTTTTCTTCGAGATGTAAAACCTAAAAAGGTTTCGTTGTTGCTTACAAATGGATAATAATCGGGCTCATCACTATTAATTTCTGCACCTAAATTTTGAAACGTAACATTTACAGGATTATTCATGTAAACTCTTGCGTTAGCTATTTGCTTCAAAAAATGCTGTATCTCTTCTTCTTTTTTTGGCTTTAATTCAATGTATTTTTTATATGCCTCTTCCGCTTTCTCTAATTGATTGGTTAAGTGATAAGCCTTTCCTAATTCTTTCCATGCCTCATCATACTTATCATTCTTGTTCACCAATTTTTCCAAATGCTGAACTGCTTCTTGCCTGTTGATCCTTGTGTACAATAAACACTTGGCTAACTTAAAACGCATTTGATCATTGTCTGGATACTTTTTTAATTCCTTACGGTAAATAGGAATGGCCATCAAATAGTTTTTGTGCTGAAAATGCTCATTAGCATCCTCTTCACCCAACTTTGATAAATTTTTTGTTTGAGAATGACCTATACTGATGACAAAAAAAAGCATCACCATTAGTATAGATCTCATACGCATTTGGCCCATAATCAACTCCTTAAATATAACAACAAAATTGAATTTCGGGAACTTATTTAAGCGAAAAAAATGCAAATTGTTTATAATTCATCTACCTCCAGAACAGGCTATTATCTAAGGGCCTAAATAAAAAAGGCCCGCTTTAACGGGCCTCTCATATATTTGGATGTTTACTTTTCTTTAAAGATCACTTTCATCTCTACCCTTCGGTTCTTTTGCCTGCCTTGAGTGGTACTGTTATCTCCAATAGCAACAGTTTGACCGAACCATTCAACATTTATATTATCGGCAGGAACACCTTTTTTAACTAGGTATGCTTTAACAGCCTTACTACGCTTCTCCGAGAGCGTCATGTTTTTATCGGCATCACCTTGATTGTCGGTATGGCCACTTAGTGTCAACTTCCAATCATCTTTATGTTCTTTACAAAGTTTTGCAAGATCATTTAATGAAGGGAACGATACCGGTTTGATAATATCCTTAGCTGATGCAAATTCTAAACTCGAGAATGCTTTTTCTAGGATCTTCTTCTCACGCTCTTTCATTGGTGGCGGAGGAGGACACCCTTTTAATTCTTTTAAGCCAGGAGTTGTAGGACATGCATCATCCTTATCATATACACCATCGCCATCAGTATCGGGCCAAGGACAACCTTTATTATCGCGTGGACCAAATGTATCAGGACAAGCGTCTTCCTTATCTAAAATACTATCACCATCGCGATCAGGACAACCTTTGTACTCTTTAGGGCCAAATAGATCAATACAATTATCGTATTTATCAGGAGTTCCGTCGCCATCACGATCAGGACAACCCATGAATTCTTTTATACCAGCCTCATCCGGGCACTCATCTTCCTTATCAATGATCTTATCACCATCACGATCTGGGCAACCTTTAAATTCAATAGGACCTTTATCATCCGGACATGCATCTTCTGCATCCGTAATTCCATCGCCGTCTTTATCAGGGCAACCTTGTAATTCTTTTATACCTGGAATATCAGGACATTTATCATCTTTATCCTGAATATGATCTCCATCCCTATCAGGACAGCCCACAAATTCCCAAACACCCGGAACAGTTTTGCAAAGATCTTTTTTATCAGAGATACCGTCTTTATCTCTATCCCTTGGATGACCAGCAGGTACAGGGATTTTAAGCGCCGCATAAAAACTTGCGCCATAAATATCTTTATAAAATAATCCGGGCATATTATTAGTGCCAAGCACTAATGGCCCTAATCTAAGCATAGTTCCTAAAGTAATTGCTTCGCCTCTCCTAGCCGTTAATGAACTGTAGTTAATCGGTAATGTTAAACCAAACCATTTATGATCAAAACGTGGTGCAAGCGAAATAGTTGTATAATCGTGAACACGTGCTGTTTTGTTTTTTTGCAGGTTGCAAAGATTTGCATTTAAACTCACATAAAAAGGTTTCCATAAATGCTGATCAACGCCAATATTAATTGCGGTGGGCAGCGACATTTTAAATGTGGTTTGAGTTGGTCGCGAAACAAACATATTACTCATGAGTGAATCAAATCCATCAACACTATTTATATTAACCGCTTTTAAATTCCATAATGCAACGTCGGCAGTAAAATCATTTGCTATCAATCCTTTTTTATAGCGAATACCTCCAATATCGTTTATAGCAAAGCTTATTTTTGTTTCATACTTATTTTTATCCCTTCTCCATAAACCTTTTTCTCCATCCATATCAAATTTGTATTTTTCAAATTCAGGACGGAACTCGTAAACCATTCCAATATCAAAACCGAAGCCCGGGTATTTTGCGTTTCTAAGCATGTACTTTACAGCTTCTTGTGAATCAAATTTTGAGTCTGTAGCGCCACTTAGAAACGGGTCTAAGTTATCACTGTGGGCATATTGAACTTCTGATTTAAAAAGACTTAAAGTATCGGATGTAAGAAAATTATAATCTAAATTCTGAATTCGAATATATGCAGCGTCAATTCCTTGTAATAATTTTACGGTAGCTCCTGCCTTTAAAAAATGTTTGCCGTCTTCTTTTAGAACACGTGCATAGGTTAAACCATACTCAGCCCAGCACATCTGTGCAACGTGCAGATTTTTATTATTTAAATTGGTTACCCACAAACTCGGGTAAACAAATTCTTCATACGCAAGCTTTGCAAGATTAGGCGATATTCCATCAACATTCGCATAATTTCGAATACTCCAGTTGAACGCAATAGAATTTTTATGATTGATAGATACCATAAATGAAGGTAATACAACCCTTAAACCGGTATAAACGCTTTTGTCTTTTGGTCCTGTTTTTGTAATAAAATTATTTTTGTAATAAGTAGGTGAATTTCGGTCAGTATCTGACCACTCTGTAAAAACCGTTTTTCCTTGAGCATCTTTAGCGCGTTTTAAAGCACTTCTTTTAACCCCAACATAATTGTTATCTGCTACAAAATTCAAGGCGAATAAGCTCATGTCAAAAGTTAAACGGTTATCAGCAATACTTGCCGGATTGCTATAAACACCTAAAACACCCGCATAATTGCTGGTTTGAATTCCCTGAAAATCCTGAGATCTTACACCTAAAAATGCGGCTATAAATCCTAATGATATAAGTACTCTCTTCATGCTAAAAAGTTTGATTAACAAATATAAACTATTTTAGATTCATTTTCCCTTTATTTTCCTAAATTTGCAGCCTATTTTGGAAAGCAAATGATTGACAAACTGGAAGATATAAAACGCAGGTACGAGGACATAGAACTTAAACTTTCTGACCCTAAAATCATAACTGATATGAAGCAGTTTAAGAAGCTTAATATTGAGTTTAGGGAGATGGGCAAAATTGTTGAAGCCTACAAAATTTACAAAAAGGTATTGGATGATATTGAGAGTGCCAAGGAACTATTAGCTACAGAAAAAGACAAAGATTTTTTGGACATGGCCAAAGCTGAGTTGGAAGAGAACAGATTAAAACAAGATCAACTGGAAGAACACATCCGCTTATTACTTATTCCTAATGATCCTGAGGATGCAAAGAATTGTGTGATGGAACTGCGTGCCGGAACCGGTGGCGATGAGGCCAGTATTTTTGCGGGTGATCTTTTTGAAATGTACATGCGCTATTGTGATAACAAAAAATTTAAAACCGAAGTAATTGATAGCAACCCGGGCACTATGGGTGGATATAAAGAAGTTGTTTTTAAAGTAATTGGGCCAAATGCATTCGGTACTATGAAATTTGAAAGCGGTGTGCATCGCGTGCAACGTGTGCCTGCCACCGAAACACAAGGGCGTGTGCATACAAGTGCTGCTACAGTTGTTGTTTTGCCAGAGGCAGAAGAGTTAGATGTAGACCTAAAAGATTCAGATATTGAAATGGCAACTGCACGAAGTGGTGGTGCCGGCGGACAAAATGTAAATAAAGTAGAGAGTAAAGTTATTTTAACTCATAAGCCAAGTGGGATTGTGGTTACCTGTCAAACACAGCGAAATCAATTGGGTAATCGCGAAAAGGCAATGGAAATGCTACGGTCTAAACTTTACGATATTGAATTTCAAAAGCGAATGGAAGAAACTACTAAGCGCAGAAAAACAATGGTAAGTACAGGAGATAGAAGTGCGAAAATTAGAACTTATAATTATCCTCAAAATAGAATTACGGATCATCGAATAAACCTTACGCTTTATAATTTGGATGATTTTACCAATGGTGATATCCAAGAAATGATAGACAAGCTTCAATTTGCCGAGAATGCAGAGCGTATGAAAGAAGGCGGCGTTTAAGAAAGTACGAAGTTAGAATGACGAAGCACTAATAAATTTCTCCCGCAGATTTTCGCAGATGAAATTTCAGTTAATCCAATAGCCATCGGAAGTAGAGAGAGTTAATTCAACTTATTTTCTATGCTAGTTTGATAAAGATTAGTGAATTCAGAAACAGTACCGTAGTTATTTCCATCTACAAAGAAAGAATTTCCTTTTACCACGCCAATTTGCGCAAATTGTGTTTTTGTTTCTAACATTGCTTTTTCAAAGTTTGCATGGTTTTTTAGATCAACGCTTACCACAATTCTGCCTTGTGCTTCGCCAAATAAAAAGGCATCAATACGAATATCTTTTGTTGAGTTAATATGAACACCAAGGTCGTTCGCAATACAACTCTCTAATAAGTTTAAAAACAATCCACCATCGCTAATATCGTTGGCGCTTTCAATTAATCTGGCTCGAATGATTTTTTGAATTGTTGCTTGCACTTCAAATTCTTCATCCAAATTAAAATACGGAGCAGGTGTATTTTTTATCTTGCAATATGAAGATGTATATTCTGAAGCAGCAATATCATTTTTTTGATGACCCAGAATATAAATAAAATCGCCTTCTTTTTGGAAATTAATTCCTGTTTGAAGTGCTTTATCTTCTACAATTCCAATCATTCCAATAGTTGGAGTTGGAAATACCGGTCCTTCGTAACTCGATTGATTATAAAAACTCACATTACCACCGGTAACGGGTGTTTGAAATTTTAAACACGCTTTACTCATACCTTTTATAGCACTAACAAATTGCCAATACACTTCAGGGTTATAAGGATTTCCAAAATTCAAGCAATTGGTAACCGCGCTTGGCACACCTCCGCTACACGAAATATTTCGTGCTGCTTCGCAAACTGCAATAGCGCAGCCAGTTTCGGGATCTGCATTTACATAACGGCTATTGCAATCTACACTCATTGCTAATGCTTTTTTTGTTCCTTTTATATTTACAACAGCTGCAGCGCTCGGATTGTTTGTGTTTCTGTTTACAGTTCCTACCATACTATCGTATTGATTGTAAACCCAGCGTTTGCTTGCTAAGTTTGGATGCGCGGCCAAATGAACCATTACAGGTTTAAGGTCGGTAGGAACTTTTATATCTTCAATTTTAAATTTCTTTGATTCTGCAAACCAAGCAGGTTCTTTATATTCGCGTGTGTAAACAGGAGCATCTCCACCTAATACTAATGACTTGGCGGGAAGATCAGCAACTTGTTCTCCATTAAAAAAATATTTTAAGCGCTCGCCTTTGGTTACAACACCAATTTGTACACAATTAAGATCCCATTTATCAAAAATATCGAGAATTTCTTTTTCTCTTCCCTTTTTTACAACAACTAGCATTCGCTCTTGCGACTCACTCAATAAAAATTCAAACGGATGCATTCCCGCCTGACGAGCAGGAACTTTATCTAACCAAATTTCCATTCCATGTTCGCCTTTAGCGCTCATTTCGCTGGTACTACAAGCAATTCCGGCCGCGCCCATATCTTGCATACCAATTACGGCGCCGGTTTTTATAATTTCTAAAGTAGCTTCTAATAATAATTTTTCTTGAAAAGGATCTCCTACTTGAACAGCCGGAAGATCTTTTGCACTATCTTCGGTAAGATCTTTGCTGGCAAACGCCGCTCCACCCATTCCATCTCTGCCTGTTGAAGAACCAACAATAAATACGGGGTTTCCTTCACCGTAAGAAATAGCACTTACCATTTCTCCTTTTTTCATAATACCAACACTCATGGCATTTACCAAAGGATTTACGTTAAAGCTATCATCAAAAAATACTTCTCCACCAACGGTTGGAATTCCAAACGCATTACCATAATCGCCAATTCCTTTTACAACGCCCTTTATCAACCATTTTGTTTTTTCGCTATTAATATCTCCAAAACGTAATGAATTTAATTGAGCAATAGGCCGAGCGCCCATCGTAAAAATATCCCGGTTAATTCCACCCACACCCGTTGCAGCACCTTGGTAAGGTTCTAAAGCACTTGGGTGATTATGACTTTCTATTTTAAAAGCGCAAGCCAAATTATCTCCAATATCAACTAATCCAGCATTTTCTTCTCCGGCTTTTGCTAGCATGTGCGGGCCCTCCTTTGGCAACGTTTTTAGCCACGTAATGCTATTTTTATAAGAGCAATGCTCGCTCCACATTACCGAATATACCGAAAGCTCTGTAAAATTAGGTGTGCGACCTAATGCGCTTTTAATTTTATCGAATTCTTCGGGTAATAATCCTAATTGTTTGGCTTGCTCAAGAGTAGCAATTTGATCGGCGTATTTAATAGAGCTCATAGTAAAAAAATAGATTACAAAGTTAGTGAAGTTGCCGTTTTTACACAGGCAAGTAATGAACAAAATAGGAACAAAATGTTAGGATTTTTTATGTATTTTTAGGCTGTGATATTACGCTTTTTTATATCGTTATTCATTCTATCTGGAATTCTTAAAGCCCAGGTTGTGCCAACAAATGATAGCGCAAGACTACTTCAAAAGAGAGTTTTATCTATTGAGATCGCTAATATTGGTGCCTCAATGCCTTATTTTGGTTTTGGAAATCATGAGAAATCTATGGACGGAGGGTTTGCCATACCAGGAATAAAAATAGATGCCGGACTTAATATTCAGCTATACAAACACCTTGGTATAAAATCCATGCTTTTATATCAAAACAATCAAATTGATGAATACAAATACAAAAAGGACCTTATGATGGAAGATCCCGCAAATTCATATACCATTTCATCGGGAGGATGGAATAATACAAGTTTGATGATAGGCTCTTTTGGCAATTTCAATTTTGGAAAGACATGTCATTTACAGCCTTACATTTTGGGTGGTTTTAATTACGGCATCTCTCCAAACATTGATCTCATTCTATCTGATTCTTTAAAAATGATCTCCGATATAAAACAAAAGCGTGGAAATGCCCTTGCATTTTGCATAAGTGCTGGCATGGATCTAAAAGCTGACCTAGAGAACGATTTTCAGTTCGTTGTTGGCGTTAACTTTTTTTATAGTGCTCTCAAATTCAATAAAATTCGCTTAGAAAATTCTTATAAAAATTCAATTTACGACTTCCCTGTTTATCAGCCGGTTCAAACATTTGGTCTTAAAATAGGCATTGCCAAGATCCTTCGCTAATTTTTGTTTAAATCTTATTAAAACACGCTTTTTTCTCGTCCAAAAAATTCTGAACTTTAGATCGTGAAGCATTTTTTAGATGAATTGAATCCTGTGCAGAGAGCGGCAGCACAGGCAACAGAGGGGCCGGTAATGATCATTGCGGGAGCAGGTTCAGGAAAAACAAGAGTTCTTACGTATCGTATTGCGCATATTATGGAGCGTGGTACCGATGCCTTTAATATTTTAGCATTAACTTTTACCAACAAAGCAGCGCGCGAAATGAAAGATCGTATTGCTAAGATTGTTGGAACAACCGAAGCTAAAAATCTTTGGATGGGAACTTTCCACTCGGTGTTCGCAAAAATTTTACGTTTTGAAGGTGCTAAACTTGGTTACCCAAGTAATTTTACCATTTATGATACAGATGATAGCAAAGGTCAGATCAAAGAAATATTAAAGCAATTTAATTTAGATGAAAAAGTTTATAAACCTTCATTGGTATTAAATAGAATTTCTGATGCAAAAAACAAACTGATCTCAGCGCAACAATATATTGGCAACAGTGTATTTCAAACTGAAGACAGGCAAAGCCAAAAACCCTTGATGGGGCAGATCTACGAGGCTTATCAAAAAAGAAATTTTAAAGCAGGGGCTATGGACTTTGATGATCTTTTGTTCAATACCAATGTTTTATTGCGCGATTTTCCTGATATGCTTTTAAAGTATCAGAATAAATTCAAATATATCTTGGTAGATGAGTATCAAGATACAAATTTTTCGCAATACGTTATCATAAAACAATTGGCCGCACGCTTTCAAAACATTTGTGTGGTTGGAGACGATGCGCAAAGCATTTACGCTTTTCGCGGGGCTAATATTCAAAACATATTAAATTTTGAAAGAGATTACCCTGAACTTAAAACCTATAAGCTTGAGCAAAATTATCGTAGCACCAAAGTAATAGTTGAAGCCGCCAATCACATCATTGCTAATAATAAAGACCAATTTAAAAAAGTGGTTTTTACTGAAAATGATGAAGGCAATAAGATCAAAGTGATGAATGCAAATACGGATAGCGAGGAAGGACAAAAAGTAGCCAACAGTATTTTTGCAGCAAAGAGCAATCACCATTATTTAAATAAGGATTTTGCCATTTTATATCGTACCAACGCACAATCGCGTTCAATGGAAGAAGCTTTACGAAGATTGAATATTCCATATCGCATTTATGGAGGTATTAGTTTTTATCAGCGCAAAGAAATCAAAGATGTTTTAGGATACTTTAGATTAACAATTAACTCCAACGACGATGCAAGTTTGTCGCGAATTATTAATTATCCCTTACGTGGTATTGGCCAGTCAACCGTTGACAAAATCAATGTTGCCGCGGCAGAGCATGATATAAGCATGTTTACCGTTTGCGAAAATTTAAAGGATTTTAATCTGGGAATTAATGCCGGTATTGCGGCAAAAATTGGGGAGTTTGTTACCAAAATAAAATCCTACAGTTTACAATTAGGCACAAAAGATGCTTACGATCTTGGAAATCATATTGCGGTGAATTGTGGCTTAGTAAAAGAATTATATTCTGACAAAACGCCCGAAGGTGTTAGCAGGTACGAGAACATTCAAGAATTACTAAATGGTTTAAAGGATTTTGTTGAACACGAACGCACGCCTCAAGAAAACGAACTGAATGACCTTATTAAAGAAAGTTTAGCCATAGAAGGGGACACATTATTTGAACAAAACAAAGAACTTCGTACCCTCGACGAATTTATGCAAGAGATAACCTTGCTAACAGATAGAGATACCGAAGATGATGATGAGCGCGAAGCGGATAAAGTTACTATGATGACCATTCATGCAGCGAAAGGATTGGAGTTTAAGAACGTTTATATTGTTGGCTTAGAAGAAAACCTATTTCCATCGCAATTAGCCTTAAATAGCCGAACAGAACTGGAAGAAGAACGTCGCTTATTTTATGTGGCTGTAACTCGCGCTGAACTTCAATGCACATTGAGTTATGCCAACACACGCTACCGTTACGGGAATTTAATTTATTGCGAATCCAGCCGTTTTATTGAAGAAATAGACGAGAAATTTTTAGAGTTTGAAGTCGTATCCGGCGCCAAAACATTTAACGATAATGTGTTTGAAAAAATGCGGAATTCATTTTTTGATACACCGTCCAAAGAACTTCCAGCAAAGGGCTCATCCTTTCAAGAAATTAAAAAGGGTGTAGGTTTTACGCCTCCAAAAAAACTCATTAGTGTTAATGCGCGTTTAGGAAATGTAAATACCGGCAAACCCATTGATCTTGCTTTAAATAAAGACTTAAAATTAGGAGATGTGATATTGCATGAGAAGTTCGGGAGGGGCGCTGTTAAAGGGCTTGAAGGTAATTGGCCCGAAACAAAGGCTATTATTCAGTTCGAAAAATTTGGCCAAAAGAGCTTACTTTTGAAGTATGCTAAATTACAGAAAGAATAACATTCTATTTGCCCCAGATTACGCTGATTTTTGCAGATTTCAGAAATTCATTATCCGCACTAACCAATGCCATTCACAAGAGATAAAATTTCCTTATTTTTACACAATACAAAGCCTAAATTCACGTTATTAAAACATTGAAAACGCTTAGCTTATATTTTGTTCTCCTTTTAAACTTTGTTTCTATTACGGCGCAGGTAGGCGGTAATACCAATTTCAGATTTTTAGACATTCCTATGACTAGCCGCGCTGCCGGTGTTGGAGGCAACAACATGAGTGTTTGGGGTAATGATATCAATTTAGTTCATTCGAATCCCGCGTTGCTTAATAAATACATGCACAAACAAATTGCGGGTAACTATTGCAATTATGTAAGCAATATGAATTTTGGATATTTGTCTTACGCGCATAATTTTGAAAAGGCGGGGATGTTTGGAGCATCTTTCAATTTTTTTAATTACGGGAAATTCAAAGGTTACGATGAGTTAGGAAATGAAACCCGAACGTTTAGAGCAAATGATTATTCACTCAATTTAAATTACTCGATACATTTACCAGAAGACACCTCTTTTAATCTTGGTATAAGTGTAAAAACTATTCTTTCTCAGTATGAGTCTTATACTGCCTTTGCAAATGCCATTGACCTTGGCGCAACCTATCATACCAAAAAGAATTTTGTGATCTCACTAGTAGCAAAAAATGTAGGCAAGGTTTGGAAGGAGTTTACGCCTACTTCACCCATGAGCCTACCAAACAATGTACAATTAGGAATAAGTAAAAAGTTAAGTAAAGCGCCTATTCGTTTGATATTTGTGTATGATAATTTATTGAAATGGAACATGAGATATGTGAGTTCTATTGATACTGCCGGGCAAAGCAATCCTTTTGACACAAGCAAAGAACCTGAAGACAGTACTAAATTCCAAAAATTCTATAAACGATTTGGAAGTAATACCGACAACTTCTTTAGGCATATGAGTTTTGGAACAGAATTACTATTGTCGAAGAATTTTACCATCATGTTAGGCTACAATTATCGCCGTCAACGTGAATTTAGTTTATCTGAACGCCGTGGTGCCAATGGTTTATGTTTTGGTTTTCTTGTGAAGGTTAAAAAATTCCAGTTCACGTACTCTTATAACAAGATGGCCTTTGCGGGTGGTAGTAGTATTTTAGGACTCACCTATAAACTGTAGTTATTTACAAGGGTAATATTCTCATCTGGACATTTTCAAAAAACAAAACACATCTACTTAATAATCAATAATTTATAATTGTGCAAAATGTATAATGCAGTTTGTATAATACAAAACATATGACTATCTTTGAGGATGAATCCGTTTATAATAAACACCTATATAGCGCCCGAATATTTTTGTGACAGGGAAATTGAGACAAAAACCCTTATCACAACTATTCACAATCAGGGTAATACTGCATTTTTTGCGCAGCGTAGGCTTGGTAAAACTGCGCTTATACAACACACCTTTCACCTATTACGCAAAAAAAAAGCGATCTGCATTTATCTAGATATATATGCCACGCTAAACCTTAAAGATCTTACTAATCAATTGGCCAATGCCATTTACAAGGAGTTTCCTGATACCAAAAGCATTGGTAAGCGTTTTATGGAGGCAATCAAAGTTCTTCGTCCTGTAATACGTATAGATGAGTTATCCGGAGCTCCTGAACTAAGTCTTGATATCACCCAAACAAAACAGTTTGAAAAAACAATACCACAATTACTTCAATTTCTTGATGAGCAAAATGTAAAAGTGGTAACAGCCATTGATGAATTTCAGCAAATACTCAGTTATCCCGAAAAAAATGTTGAAGCCATACTAAGAACCGCTATACAGCAGTTAAAGAACGTAAACTTTATTTTCTGCGGAAGTAATCAACATCTGATGCACCAGATATTCCGGAGCGGTAAAAGCCCGTTCTATGCGAGCACTAAAAACATTCATCTGCAAAAAATAGATCGCAAGCTCTACGGCAAGTTCATTAAAAAACATTTCGAACATCATAAATTCAAGATAAATCAAGAATCCATTGATCTTATCCTTGACCTTACGCATGGGCATACCTATTACACTCAACTTCTTTGTCACGAAATATTTGCAAGTGATATAAAGATCATAAAAACCCAAACCATTTTGTTAGCTCTTGGCATTATCCTCATAGATAATCAGGGTACATATTTTCAATACCGAAATCTTTTAACGGCAGGACAATGGAATTTACTAAAGGCGATAGGCAAAGAAGAGAAAATAAGTCAGCCCTATGCTCAAGATTTTATCTATAAATACCGCTTGGGAAATGCAGCCAGTGTAAAACGCTCCATCGAATCGTTGATCGAAAAAGAAATGGTCTTTCATAATATCTCGGAAGCTGTTCCTTATTATGAGGTTTACGATAAATTCTTAATGCGCTGGCTACAAAGAACCTGATAACTAACCCTCTCAATAGCCCTAATTTACCCCCTATCATTTTTTCATATTTAGTGCATAAAATCTAACGTCTAATTACTACCTTAGACTTCTCAATTTTTCTATCATATGTTTACAAAACAACTTTTTTTTGCCATTCCTATAATTGCTTTATTAAGCGGCTGTGGAGGCAATTCATCGAACAGCGAAACCGATAAAAGTAAAAATGATTCTCTTACAAAGACAGAACCATTTGAATACCAAACTGAACAAGTTGCCGATCTTAGGGTCCTTCGTTACGAAGTGCCGGGTTTTGATCAATTGAGCCTTGAACAAAAAATATTATTGTACTATCTGTCAGAAGCTGCTTTGTGTGGACGTGATATGATGTACGACCAAAATTACAAATACAATTTAACTGTTCGCAAAACTATTGAAAATATTATAAGCACTTATAGCGGCGATAAAAAAGCGGCTGAGTACGACACGTTCATGGAATACGCCAAGCGTGTTTGGTTCAGTAACGGAATTCATCACCATTATAGTTCTGATAAGATGATCCCTGAGATCACACAAGATTTTTTTTCCGCTCTTATAAAAGCAAGTAATGCAAAAGGTTTTCCTGTTATGGAAGGCGAAAACGTAGATCAGTTTATTGCCCGTATCACTCCCATAATTTTCGATCCTAAAGTTGCTTCCAAAAAAGTTAGTCTCGATTCTAAAGCTGATCTTGTAAAATCATCAGCGGTAAACTTTTATGAAGGTGTTAGTCAAAAAGAAGCAAGTGATTTTTACAAAGACGTAAACAAAGGAAATAAAGAAACGCCAGTAATGACCGGACTTAACTCCAAGCTTTTAAAAGTGAATGGAAAAGTAGAGGAACGCGTTTGGAAAATTGGTGGAATGTACTCCCCTGCCATAGAAAAGATCGTGTATTGGCTAGAGAAAGCTTCGGGTGTTGCCGAAAATGCAGCACAAAAAGATGCGATCGAAAAACTAATTGTATTTTACAAATCAGGAAGTTTAAAAGATTTTGATACTTACAGTATTGCTTGGGCAAAAGACACAGAATCGGCTATTGATGCGGTTGTTGGATTTATAGAAGTGTACAACGACCCTTTAGGATTTAAAGGAAGCTATGAAGCCGTTATATCTGTAAAAGATATGGAAGCCAGCAAGCGCATTAAATTAATTGGCGATAACGCGCAATGGTTTGAAGATAATTCGCCAATAGCTGCTGAGCATAAAAAGAAAAACGTAACCGGTATTGCCGCCAAAGTTATTAATGTGGTAATGGAAGCCGGAGACGCCGCTCCAAGCACACCAATTGGAATCAATTTGCCAAACAACGAATGGATCCGCGAAAATCACGGATCAAAATCGGTTAACCTAGGCAATATTGTAGAGGCTTACGATATGGCTGCCGGTGCAGGCGTTATAAAAGAATTTTATGTAAACGAAGAAATACAAAGCCGAATGGCTAAATGTGGAAGTTTAGCAGATAAATTACACACCGATATGCATGAAGTAATTGGCCATGCTTCAGGGCAAATTGAAAAAGGTATTGAACAACCTGCTAATACTTTAAAAAATTATGCATCTTCTTTGGAGGAAGCGCGCGCCGATCTTGTTGCGTTATATTACTTGTATGATAAAAAACTGGTTGGTCTTGGAGTAATGTCATCTTTAGATTACGGTAAAGCAGCTTACGATGATTATATTACTAACGGAATGATCGTTCAATTATCGCGTTTAAAACTTGGAGGCAATTTAGAAGAGGCTCATATGCGCAATCGCCAACTAGTGGCAGCTTGGGTATTCGAAAAAGGAGCAAAAGAAAATGTGATTAGTAAAACAGTTAAAGACGGAAAAACTTATTTTGTAGTAAACGATTATGATAAACTAAGAAAATTGTTTGGCGATCTTTTAAAAGAAATACAGCGCATTAAATCACAAGGTGATTACAAGGCTGGGCATGATCTTGTAGAGAATTATGGCGTAAAGGTAGATAAAGCTTTACATAAAGAAATATTGGATCGTTATTCTAAACTCAATTTTGCTCCTTACGCCGGCTTTATTCAGCCAAAATTGGTTCCTGTAAAAGAGGGTGATAAGATCACAGACGTAAAGATCGAATACCCTAAAGATTTTACAGAACAAATGTTATACTACGGAAAGAATTACTCTTTTTTGCCAGTAATGAACTAACACTTACCAATAAAGGGCAGTTAAGACATGTTAACTTTTTACTGCTTTAAAAAATCTAATGTTACCTGAAAGATCTTTTCTTAGCCCGATCTGTGTAAACAATTTTTTACTTTCAGCATACGCCTTTACATCCTGAGCTGTAAGTGGATTTAATTCGAAATACAATTTTCCATCGGAGTTTAAGTTGTTTTCGCAAAGATCAATGATCCTCTTGTAGAAAATGATAGCGTCATTACCATCCACAAACAAAGCCAAATGCGGTTCATGTTTTTTTACATTGTCAGCAATCTGAAATTGCTCACTTAATTTAATATAGGGCGGGTTACTGATTATGATATCATACATAGGTAAATTCTTCTCTAGCTTTAAAGCGTTAGCTTTAAAAAAATTTACGTCAGCATTATTTATTTTGGCATTCCTTTTTGCAAGAGACAACGCCTCTTCACTTATATCGCAAGCTTCTACTCTTGCTTTTGGTAACAAACATTTTAAACTTATAGGAATGCATCCACTTCCAGTTCCAAGATCAAGAATATTTCCGGAAAATTCTTTATTCTCATTAAAGACCATCTCTACCAACTCTTCGGTCTCTGGCCGTGGGATTAATACATGCTCATTTACCAAAAAACCGTATTTGTAAAAATAAGTTTCTCCTAATACATATTGCAAGGGCTTTGCTGTTTCCAAGTCCTTTACAGAATTATAAATTAAAAGTAATTCACTCTGATTGATAAGCTCCTCTTCGTGTAATAATAGATCCTCTCTTTTAAATTTCAAGAAATGTTCGAATACCCTAAATGCTATTTCATCTATCTCGCTCTTGGAATATAGTTTACCTAATTCCGAATGAAAAAAAGAGATAAGGTGTTTTACCTTATTGCCGGCAATGCGCATAACTTAGTAACTGATGAGTTTGGCTGAAAAGGTTTGTGTTTCGGTTAGAACCCTAATAAGGAGCAATCCTTTATAATTATTTATAAGATCCGTATTCAAAACAAATTTAGATTCGATATTCTGCTTCAATAAACACTTACCACTTGCATCATACACAAATAAGATCCCTTTTGTTTGGTGTTTTAAATTGATCTCCATTTTTTCATGAAATGGATTTGGTGAAGTTTTCAATCCTTCGTTTAAATTCAACTTATCTATGCCCGTAAAAATTGTACACAACATAGCTGCCATTCCATCCAGTTTTCCGTAACCATATACGTTGTTTGGCAAAGTACCTGTAAAGCCATCATTATATGTGCAATTCATAATAGCCTGTTTAACCTGTTGATTAGTTGCGTTTGGAAATTTTTGCAAATAAAGTGCTGCCAATCCTGCCACTACCGGAGCCGAAGCAGAAGTGCCTCCTCCTTGGATATGCATACTTCCTTGTGCCACTGCAGTTGGCGCATTGGTTAACATAAAGGTTTGTAAAGAAATGGGCATAGAACTAAACACGTTTGCTCCTGTAGCAACCACATCAGGCTTTATCATATTCCAACGTGTTGGTCCTCCACTACTCGTTTCCTTTATCTTACCCGGAACTTCAAGTGTTGATGTTTGCACTGTATTACTTGCGTCGGTCCATTTATTTAAATTGATATAATTCCCTACTGTGATAACTTCATTGCTACATTGAAATCCTGTAACTATGGTAGAGATCGTATCGGGCATTACATAGTTAACCATTTTTGGGTACACTGTTGCTGTTGGTAATCCAGTACTTTTAAAATTAAAATCCCACGAATCATGCTTACCGTTTCCTTTACTTTCGATGCGCCAGTTATAACTCAACGAATCAGCAATAACATGATAAACCAATTCGTAAACACCAAATGAATTTATAGCGGCGTCAGTTTTAATAATTCCAATACGTTTATTATTGAACTTTAACGTATCAACTTGCTGAGTAGAGAGGGCGTAATTAAAATTATGAAAAGGAATACGTCCAATATCAGTACTACTTGCACGATTAACCCCAATGCTAGTTTGAACATTTTTAATATCGTTTGTATCGGCGTATAAAACATAATACATATCTGATCCGGCACTGGTAAACCAAGTAAATAATGTATCGGAAGTTGAAAGCGTTGTTTTTGTATGAAATTTTACATTACCAGCATTTCCGGCGGCAGCTACTAGTACACGTCCGTTTTGAGCAGTAATTAAATTATTCATCAATTGTGCTTGAAGATCGGTTGCATCATGACTTCCATAATAATCGCCCACACTTGCATTTACAACGCAAGGTTTACCTGCCGCCGTTGCTTTTGCAAAAATATAACTCAATGCATCTGCATAAATAGGATTAGTGCTATTATTAAAATTTAGTGCTACAACAATAAGATCAGATTTTGGCGCGGCGCCTTCAAATTTTCCGGTAGCTAAGCCGTTTCCTGCCGCTGTTCCGCTTACGTGTGTACCATGCCCATAATTTGCGTTATCATTATGTGTACAAACACTTGCATTTATTTGCGCAGCCGTCCACTCAATGCCATAATTATAAGGCAATGGAATGGTTGAGCCGGAAGATAGATTTTGATCCCAAATGAATTGAATACGAGTATTTCCACTTCCGTCTTTAAAATCCGGATGATTGAAATCTATACCTGAATCAATAATACCCATAATTATTCCGGTACCATCATAGGCTTGGGTTAATGGAGCCATACCTTGCTTTACAGGATTGATACGATTTCTTACCATAGCTGTATCATTCAACAACTGAGGCTTGGAAGGCCTGTACTCAATAAACTTAAGGTACTTATGGGAGATCAAATTTGAAATGGAGCTAAGCGATGTTCTAATGGAAGCAATGCTGCCTGAGTAATAATTAACATGCACCCCAAGCTGATCCTGATCTTTAATTATTTGCTGAATATCTCCATCCACCAAAACATCAAACTGGGCAGGAAGAGTTTTATTGGTTAACTGTGTTTTAAGAAATGCATTACAATTATTTTGCGAAAACATCGTAACTTGCAGCACAATTAACAGTATTATATAAATTGCTTTTCTCATTCTATCTACTAAAATACAAAAAATAAATCAATCTTTAAATTGAAGGCTCTACTCACCATATTTACTCTCATTTATAGCGGCTTTCTCATGTCTCAAAGCGATAGTGTAATGATCACAGAGCTTAAGCCGTTTAACGATGGGCTGTATTTCACAAATACCGATCATCGACTTAACAAAGCCATTTCAAAAGAAAACATTGTTACCAACATCAACAAAGATCAAATCGATTTTTACTATAAAGTAACCTCTACTCCAAAAATTGAATATTCTGTTGGTGGAGCAACGTACACCATCGAACCTTCACATATTTGGGGATTTGTTCAAAATGGAACTTTATTTGTAAACTATAAAGAGGTTTTTTATAGAGTGCCAGTTTTTGGTGCCATTAGTTATTTTGCAGGAGTTGTTGAAGTAACTGGATATTATACCGGCGTATACGACCCCATGTTTGGCGCTGGAAGTGGCAGAACGGTTAAAACGAAAGAGCTAAATGAATTCATAGTAAGTTATTTTGATGGAAATGTAGTACCGTTTGACATGAATTATCTCGATATGCTATTAAGTACCGACGAAACAGTTTATAAAGAATTTAAAAGCTTAAACAAACGAAAACGTCGTAAGCAGGTAACTCGATTTATAAGAATGTATAACGAAAAGCATCCGGTTCATTATTTAAAATAAATGCCTCCCTAGATAGAGAGGCATTTTGCTTTTCACTTCTTTACGATCTTCAAATTAATTAGTAATTACCAAGTACTTTGACGAACTCCAGAATTTTACAGGATCGTTTATGATCAAATTAGTGAATGTTTTTCCTGTTTTATCAATCTTATATGAATCTGTTGGATGCGTTGTAATGATTTTAACATCCTTACTGTTGATCGGAATAACAGTTGTTTCGTTGTAATCAATTTTAGTAAACAAACTTTTATCTAAATCATCACTTAATTTAGAAATTTTACCCATACCCATTAGGCCACCTTTTTTATCAATTAAATTTGCTTTTTGAAGATCTTTTGAATTTCCAACTATGTAATAGGCAGTATGCAATTCGGCAGATGTTTCAGATATTGTTTGTTGTTGCGCTACGTTTTCAGTGGCAAGAATATCTGTGATCACTATTAACTGGCCAACTTGAGCATTTAACGCGTTCAGTTTTTCATTTAATTCGGTTAGCTCCGTATACTTTTGGTTTAACTGCCCCTTTAAGATTTCAATTGTTTTAATTAATTGTCCATTTTTTTTATTAGAGCGATCAAGCTTACTATTCAATTGTTTCAATTTTTTGCTATTATCATCCATTAACTCATTAATGGCTGTGATCTCTTCTGCAATTCTTTCTTTTTGGTTAGCGTTTAAATCACTTGACTTACCTGAATTGATAAGTATAATGTGTTGCTTAGAAGCAACCTCGCTTAAGTTTTTCTCAACTTCATTAAACGAATTAATAAATTCGTTGACAGAGGCGTCACGATCATCGATAACCGCTAGAAGCGAATCTCGTTGATGTACAACTGCTTCGTTTTGTTGAGGATCTTTGCAGCTAGCCATCATTGCTAATGCTGCAGTTACTGTAATAAAAATGTACTTTTTCATGTTTTCTTTTAAAATGATTATTATTTATTGGCAAATAAAAGGATAATCAATGCCCAAAGTGTTACATAATTAACGAAATACTTTACAAAAATCCCGCTTTCCTATCTTTCACTAATTAGTCGAACCTCAAAAAGTATTTTTATTATTTGGGCGCCTTATCGGGCTATCACTTCAAGCTTGTTTGTCCTTTGCTATGTTTGTCGCACTATTTTTAAACAAACTCAATAATAAAAAGGCTTACAGAGTTTTTGAGGAACGACTAATTAAAGATCAAAAAGTACTTGTTGTTCTTTTGTATTAAACAATACCGATCCTATATAAAATAGTTAAAAATGAACATTCTCTGAGAATACCATTTTTGATTTAGATCTCTTTACTTACGCCAATCCCAAATAAAGCAAAGTCGTATTTAATAGGATCTTTTGGGTCAAATTGCCTTAGTATATTAGTGATCTCTTCAACGGCTTTCCAATCATCTTGCTTACGCTTTAATAAACCTAATTTCCGGCTTACATTTCCTGTATGAACATCCAAGGGCAAACACAATAACGACGGATTGATGCTCTTCCAAATTCCAAAATCAACACCTCCACTATCCTTACGCACCATCCAACGCAAATACATACATAACCGCTTGGAGCTCGAATTTTTAAAAGGATTAGAAACATGTTTATCACTCCTTTTTTGATGTGTAGGTTTTAAAAATTGCTCTCTAAAATGTATAATGGCATTTTTTATATCAACATCGCCTGATCGTATTCCTTTTGAGAAGGCAAATTCAAGTCCTTGCTGTTTGGTATAGATGTTTTTTAGCGAACGAATAAAAAAAGCACAATCAATTCCGTTAAACGTACGATGGACAAAATCATCAAACTTTTTAAGATCCTTTACCGTATGCTGTGTTACAAATTCAAATGGCTCATTGCCCATTAAGGCCATTAATTTTGTGGCATTAGTTATAATAGACTTCCTGTTTCCCCAAGAAATTGTAGCCGCTAAAAATCCCGCTATCTCAATATCTTCTTTTCTCGAAAATAGATGCGGAATTTGAATTGGATCGTTATCTATAAATCCTTTTGAATTATATTGATGAAATTTTTCATCTAACAATTCTTTTACTCCTTCCTTTATCTTCATGGATCCTTTGTTAGATCAAGATCCTTTAATTTAGGATTTGCTTTATGAATTCCCAATACAACCAAAATGGTCATAACTCCACCAAAAGCAATGGAAGGAACTAATCCTAAAAACTTTGCAGCTACTCCACTTTCAAACGCGCCTATCTCGTTACTTGATCCAATAAAAATACTATTTACGGCGCTTACCCTCCCACGCATATTATCTGGAGTTAATAATTGCAGAATACTATGGCGAATTACTACACTAATATTATCAAAAGCGCCGGCAAAGGCAAGCATTGCAAATGCCCACCAATAATTTGTGCTATACGCAAAGCCAATAGTAAATAAACCAAAGGCAACAACCGACCATAAAAGTGCTACTCCGGCTTTTTTACCAGGCGGTTTAACCGTCATTATTAAAGCCATAAAAACCGCGCCAATAGCTGGTGAAGTTCGAAGTAAACCGTAAGCCTGGGGACCTAAGTGTAAAATTTTATCGGTAAACGCTGGAATCAAAACAACAGCTCCTCCAAATAAAACCGCAAAAAGGTCAAGCGACAAGGCGCTGAGCACCATTTTATTTTTGAAAACAAAATTCAAACCCACTTTCATGCTTTGTACAATTGATTCGGTGTTTTCGGGTACAAATGTTTGCTTATAAGAAGTGATAGCTATAAATACAAAAGCTAAAACATATAAGGCAATATTTAAAAGATAACACCAATCGGCGTGTAGTTGTCCTCTGAAGGCGTATATCAATCCTGCGATCACAGGCCCAAGAATAGCTCCTATGTGCCATGCGGTACTATTCCAGGTAGATGACTGTGTGTACAAATGACGCGGAACAAAAGAGGTCATAAATGGTTGTACACTTGCCGCTAAAAAAGATCGCACTACTCCAAATACCATAACGATGATGAACAAAGCGGGTAATCCAAACGAGCGTAAAACAGTTACAAATGGTGCGCTATTAACGTACAAAGCAATGGCGCCAAGCAAAAGCATAAAAATTCCTCCAAGGATGATCTTCTTTCTATTTAAAAGATCGGCATAATGCCCGCTAAAAAAAGAGGCTATAATAAAAGGCACAGCCTCCGCCAAACCTATCATGCCCAAAATAAATTCTTCCTTTGTAAATTCATAATACACTTGCAAGTTAATGGTACTCATTTGCAATTGTATACCTAACGTAAGGAAAAACCTAGCCAGGATAAAGTAACGGTATTGCTTTATTTTAAAGATCTCTAGCGAAGATCTGTCGAAAATGCTCATAAACCTTTTGAAGCTGATTAAAATTTATATATTTTAATCAGCTTCATACAAATCTATTTATAAATATTTTTATATTTATCCTTTAGTTTGGAAAACAATTTAAAACATATCAACCTAAAGTCTTTATCGCAAGACGACCGACCCCGTGAAAAGTTAATGCAAATGGGGCGTCAGCACTTAAGCGATGCCGAATTATTGGCAATAATTCTTGGGTCTGGAAATACCGATGAAACTGCCATTCAACTTGCTCAACGAATATTACATGAGAGCAAAAACGATATAAATACTTTAGCTAAATTATCCATTAACGAACTCCAGAAATTTAAAGGTGTTGGCCCTGCCAAAGCCATTAATATAGCAGCAGCTTTTGAATTAGGAAGAAGGCGTAAAGATACCGATGTTGGTGAACATCTGAAGATAAATTCAAGTAGAGATGCTTTTAATTTATTAAATCCAAAATTGTCTGATCTTCCGCATGAAGAGTTTTGGATAGTTTTAATGAACAGGGCTAACAAGGTGATAAAGATAGAAAACATAAGTAAAGGCGGAATAAGTGGAACTGTGGTAGATGTTCGTTTAGTTTCGAAGTCGGCCATAGAAAACAATACCAGCAGTGTTATTTTGGCACACAATCATCCAAGCGGTAATTTAAAACCTAGTCAAAACGATATTGATATCACCAAAAAAATAAAAGAAGCCCTTAAAATATTTGATATTACTTTGTTCGATCACTTGATCATTGGCGATAAAAACTATTACAGTTTTACCGACGAAGGCGCATTATAATAATTAATTCTTTAGAAGGATATAATTTCTATTCTCACCTACTCTCCAGCCAAATGTTTTTTCAATAAAATGGAGACATTTATTCTTCAAACTGATCTTTACTTTCGAATTATTGTAGTTAAATTTCCAATTGGCTTTGGCAATTCTCTCTCTATAAAGGGCGGGATGAGTTCCTTTGTAATTTTCTAACAGATCGATCTTACTGTAATCAAACTCCTCAACAACCGGAATATGTTCTTTCACCCAATTATCATCGTGCCACATCTTATGAAAATTTTCTTGTTTAGCCTGTTGTGCTTTTGGCGATTTTACCCACCCGTAATGGTAAATAGAAGCGTTGATATGCTTAACTTTTAATTTCTCGCCATTTGCTGTTCTAAATCCTTGAGCGTCTTTGTACGAACGAATACTTTTATCATTTTTAATAATGCGAATCTCTTTGCTATACCATCTTCGGCCTGTTCCTATATAATTGTAATGTCCGTAAAAATGCTTGTAATTAAAAAGTAAACCCTGTACTTCTTTATCATCCTTGTATTTTTCCATAGCAATTTTTATGGCAGAAAGATCATCCTCATGCACACATTCGTCTGATTGAATATAAAAACACCAATCGCTATCTTTTTCAATTGCACCAAACACTTTATTGGTTTCAATAGAAAGCACCAAACCTCCTTCGCGGTTGGCATCATCCCAAATAGATTCAATGATCTTTATTTTTTTGGAGTCAATAGAGCGTATCAACTCTAACGTTTTATCATCGCTATTACCAACGCCTACAATAAATTCATCGCATATAGGAAGTATGCTTTGTATGGCCTCTAATACGGGATAATCGTACTTTATGGCATTTCGTATTATAGTAAAACCTGTTACTTTCATCTTAAAACGGATATCCAATTCCAAAATTAATTACTGTTGAACGCCAAGGCTGTTTATTATAGGTAAACCTATTTCCTTCGGCGTACTTTGGATCTTTAATTGGAATTGCAAAATCAAAACGTAAAATTAAAAAATCTAGGTCCCAACGCAAACCAACGCCGCCGCCTAAAGCAATTTGCTTATAAAACTCATCAACCCTAAACTCTCCATTTGGTTTATCTTCTACTTTTTGCAAGCGCCAAATATTTCCTGCATCGGCAAATACGGCTCCGTAAATTGTTTTAAGGATCGGAAAACGATACTCAATATTTCCCTCTAATAAAAGATCACCAATTTTATCAAAACGTGTTGAGCTATTGGTAGGATCATATCCTCCCGGGCCCAATGTACGAGCTCTCCATGCCCTTATGGTATTTGGTCCACCAGTAAAAAAACTTTGCTCATAAGGCAGCACACTTAAATTAGCCAATGTTTTTCCAATGCCACCGGCAACCCTGTAAACAAGTTTCCTTTTTTTACTTAAAGGAATGTAAATGCGATATTCTAATTCTGCCTTTAAGAAATGAGCAAAAGGGATTCCAAATAAATTGTAACGCCCTAAAGAATCTTTGGCAACACCCCTTAAATTAAAGTATTCACGTAAAATACTACCCGAAGACATTCCCAGAAAGCGAATATAGTGCACAGCAGTATTGCTTGTAAGCACATTTTCTTTTGATGAATACACAACACCTGCCTTTGAAAGCGTGGTTATATGATCAATGAACGAATTTAACAAAAATGCGTCGTTCAAATTACTTAGTTCACTTTTAAAAGACTCCGATAACTTTGCTTTTACGCTATATATTTCAAATGGCGCTATCTCATACTTGAACAATCTGTTTTTTGATCTAAAACTTAAGCCGTACTCAAAACTCACAATGTTTCGAACAAAATTTTCGCGCGCCTGGTAATTCATTCCTGTTTTAAAATATGTTCGAGGCAACATCTCATTCTTGAATGGAAAAAGAGAGAAAGGAAAAAATGCTCTTGGAACCGAAAAAGTGAACTCAGGTCCCACCTGAAACGTATTGAATAATTGCTGTATCCTCGACAACGATAACAGATCAGGATTGTCCTTCGAATCTCCAATTTGATTTTGTGCTGTGAGTGCGCCCTGCAATTTAAGCTGTATAACTTCTCCGCCTTTAAAAACATTCTTATTTCTGTAGATCAAACTACCATCAATGCCCCTGTTACCGGAAGTGTTGATCAACTCTGTTTCTAAAGTGATCGACTGTTTTATAAGAGGTGTACAAATGATATAACAATCGAGTTTTGCCGGAAACTCATCACTCTTGAAAAATTGCACAGTAACACCTTTAAAAATTCCCAAGCCAAGTAAACTCTTAAATGTAGCCTCAGCTGTATCGCGAATGAACAGAGCGCCCTTTTGCAGTTTAATAAAATCGGCTATCAAAGTTGCTTTGTATTGCAATGGAACATTATGCAGGAATTTCACGTCTTTATTCGCAGGAATGGTAGTGTCTTTAAATTGTATCTCTCTCATGTTCCCAAAAACCGGTTCGGTTATCACATATATCTGATTTATTCGGAATTTAGTATGATTCACCATCACTATCGAATCATCGCTATTACTGGATAATTTTCGAAGTATCAATTCAACCGACACAAAATTCCCTACATGATTACTGTCAACATTATAATTTATATAAGCTGTTTCAAAAAAATAATATCCATTATTCAGTAAAAATTTAGTGATGCGCGATCGCTCTTCATTTAAAACCGCTGCATCATAACGTTCGCCACGTTTTATTAAACTATGTACGGTGTCCGAATAAAAAAGTTCAGCTATCCTTTTATCCTCAAGGGTATACGTAAAGTGGTTTATATAATAAGCTTCGCCTGGCGTTATTTCGTAATTAAGGTCGGCCTTTTGTTTTTTATTCTTCCCAATTATATTTCGCATGTTCCAATCCACACACCAATCTACTTTATTATTAAAATAGCCTTTGCTAAACAAAAACATTCGTAATTGCCGAGCTGTTTGATTAGCCATTATTGAATCAAATACAATGGGTGCTTCACCAATGTTGCGAATATTCTCGCGCGTTGTAGGTTCTTCTTTATTCAATAATTTAGGCTCTAAAGGTTTCTTCCCTCTCTTTTCGCGTTCAATATTCTTCTTGTTTATTTTTTGTATTTTTTTTGCGTTCTTTATATCGTATTGTTCATTTCGCTTTTCTTTTTTTGCTTGTAAAACGGAATCATTGAACATATTATACCAACCAACAAAGAAAGGCAGAGTTCCAAAAAATTTACGGTTAGGCTTCTGCTTTAAAAACGATTCGAACTCTTCGAATGATATTTTGGTTGATTTATAGCCGTTGATCTTTACTTTTTCGAGTAAATATTGATCCTTTTTTAGTCTACGGGAGGTATTGCAAGAGGTAATGAAAATAAGGAAAACAGCAAAAACTATTAAGTATTGCCATGAAACATTTATTTTCTTAGAAAAAAACAATAATTAACTTTACAATCTAGCGAATTTAACGCTAAAATATGATTAGTAAAAGCCAAATAAAATATATTAAGTCATTGCGCAGCAAAAAGGAACGCTTACTCGAAAATTGTTTCATTGCCGAAGGTATCAAAACGGTTACTGAAATCATGAGCGAACAGCCTGATATAGTTAAATATCTATTTTGCACCGATGATTTCTACAAGGCCAACGAAAAACTCATTGGTTCCAAAAAAACAAATGCTACGCCCATTAATTCTAAAGAGCTTTCGCAAATAAGTCAACTTACAACACCCAATGAAGTATTAGCAGTTTGCAACAATTTACCTTCAAACAACATTCAAACTAACCTCAACGAAACTTTTTCTTTTTACTTAGACGATATTCGCGATCCGGGCAACCTTGGCACCATCATTCGCACTTGTAGTTGGTTTGGAATAAAAGATCTTTTTTGTTCTGAAGAAACTGTTGAACTATACAATCCAAAGTGCATACAGGCATGTATGGGCGCGTTTTTGAGAGTGAATGTGCATTATCTAGACCTCAAAAAATTGATAGCAAATGAAAAGATCGAACATGTGTTTGCAACAGAACTTAATGGCAAGAATATTTACACCGAATCTCTTAAAAGCGGCTTGATCATTATTGGAAACGAAGCTAATGGTGTAAAAAAAGAAACGTTTCAATTGGCTAACCAAAGCCTTACCATTCCTTCTGCTGCAGGAAATACAGAATCTTTGAACGCGGCCATTGCCACTTCTATTATTGCCTCAGAATTTTTCAGAAGAGGTTTATGATTTTTTCTTTAGAATGTTGCCTTTGAAACGCAATTTGATGTAACCATCCTTGGTGTTACAATTAATATACACCACTCTATCCTGGCGTTCATATGCACTTTTAGTGTCGAATTTTACAACAATGGTTGTGCTTTTTCCAGGCAAAACAGGCTTATCGTCAAACTCTGCCGAAGTACATGAACATTCTACTTCAAAGTCTTTTAAAAGCAAAGGCGCAGTGCCAATATTAGTCACAACATAATTCAATTTTACAACTGTGCCTTGTGTTACCGTTGTAAAACTTTGTTTAGCATCGTTAATTTTTACCTCAGCTGTTTGCGAAAAAGAAGAATTTACCAATAACACTAGAATAACAATTGCTATGAACTTGTTCAAACAAAAAATCCTCCCGATTCGATCGAGAGGATTTTTTATATGAAGATCTTGTTTATCCACCGGCTTCTTCTCCACCTGGTTTAGCTTTTATTTCTCCCTTAATTTTTACTTTTTTAGAAGCAAATTTTCCGTTAGAAGTGATTGTGATGTTCTTCTCAAAACGACCAACACGCTTTGTATCATACTTTATCTTGACCACTCCACTTTTGCCGGGTAAAATAGGCTCTGCAGGCCAACCTTGTTTACCATCGATAGTAGTTGTTGTACAACCACACTCAGCAGTAACAGCGGTAATAGTTAATGGCGATTTACCCACATTAGTGAATTTAAATTCCCTTATACCATTACCATCCCATTCAACCGAACCAAAATCAATGGTCTCCGACTCAAATTTCATGTCGGGAGCATTAGGGTCCGGATTTGGGATCACCGATTCTTGAGCGCTTGTACTAAGGGCTAAACCGGCAACTAAGAACAAACTATATAATAATTGTTTCATACTTGATTTTAAATTAAAAGATTAACCTTTCTTCTCAACAGGCGCACCAGTTGGAGTTTTGTTCTCTGGGAATTCTACTTCCACCGGCTTTGCTTCAATGTTACCTTTTATTGTTAGAACCATGTTACCGCTTTTTGCATTTGAGTTAACTGTAACTGTTTTATAGATACCACCTACGCGGTTTGTGTCATATTTTACTTTTACAACACCGCTTTTTCCTGGTAAAATTGGCTCTTTAGGACATTGTGGAACTGTACATCCACAGCTTCCCATACAATTGGTAATTACCAATGGCTCTTTACCATTATTAGTGAATTTAAATTCGCACTCACCATTACCCCCTTGCATCACATTTCCATAATCATGAACCATTTTGTCCATTTTAATGTCGGCTGTGCTTACCGGAGTTGTAGGTTGTTGAACCGCAGTGCCATGGTTATGACCATCATTAGCGCTGTGCCCTTCTTGAGCAAAACTAAACGCAGTTAAGCCTGCAAATAGTCCTAGAGTTAATACAATTTTTTTCATGTTACTTGTTTTTGTTGGTTAAAGATTTACTTGCATAAAGATACTAAAAATCGTGCCATAAAGATATGCGATACTGGCTAACTTTGCTTAATTTTACGATTTTTAACAGAAATAGGCAAATCCTAAATGGAGATCGGCAAAACATATAATCCGCAAGAAGCAGAAGCAAAATGGTATCCATATTGGATGAAGAATAATTTCTTTGCATCAAAACCCGATAAAACAAAGAAGCCATATACAATTGTAATTCCTCCGCCAAATGTTACCGGTGTTTTGCACATGGGGCACATGCTCAACAACACCATTCAGGATGTATTGATACGCAGAGCCCGCATGCTTGGATACAATGCCTGCTGGGTTCCGGGCACAGATCATGCAAGTATTGCCACCGAAGCAAAAGTGGTTGCTTTATTAAAAGAAAAAGGCATTAAAAAAACAGATCTCTCGCGTGAGGATTTTTTAAAGCACGCATGGGAATGGAAAGAAAAATACGGTGGAATTATTTTAGAACAATTAAAACATTTAGGCGCATCATGCGATTGGGATAGAACAAAATTTACCATGGATGATGAATTAAGCGACGCTGTTTTAGATGTATTTGTTGACCTGCATAAAAAAGGCCACATCTATCGCGGAGTGCGAATGGTAAATTGGGATCCACAAGGATTAACCGCCGTAAGTGATGAAGAAGTTATTCATAAAGAAAAAGATAGTCAGTTAGTTTATATTAATTATAAAATAAAAGATAGTTCAGAACACATTACAATTGCCACCACCCGTGCTGAAACCATTATGGTCGATACAGCGGTGTGTGTGCACCCAGAAGACGAACGCTATGCACATTTAAAAGGAAAGTTTGCCATCATTCCTTTGATCAATAAAGAAGTTCCAATTATTTTTGATGATTATATTGATAGGGAGTTTGGTACAGGTGCTTTAAAAGTTACGCCGGCGCATGATATCAACGATTATAATCTTGGCTTAAAGTATAAATTGCCTGTTATTGATGGTTTAACTGCCGACGGAAAAATAAGTGAGGCCGCGCAAATTTATATTGGCATGGATCGTTTTGCTTGCCGTAAACAAATTATAAAAGATCTGCAGGAACAAGGTTTTGTTTCAAAAATTGAGACCATCAAAAATAAAGTTGGTCATAGCGAAAGAACGGATGCTGTAATTGAACCTCGCTTAAGCATGCAGTGGTTCTTAAAAATGGATAAGATCTCAAAACCTGCTTTGGATGCGGTAATGGGCGGTGATGTAAAATTGATCCCCGAAAAATTCATCAATACCTACAAGCATTGGATGGAAAATGTTCACGATTGGTGCATCAGTAGACAATTGTGGTGGGGACAAAGAATTCCGGCATGGTATGATGGACAAGGAAATACAGTAGTTTGTAAAACCAAAGAAGAAGCCTTTGAAAAATTACGAAATACGAATAACGAAGTACTAATAGAGAACATCCAACAAGATGATGATGTTCTTGATACATGGTTCTCATCTTGGCTTTGGCCTTTAACTGTTTTTGATCCTCATATTGTTAAAAATGGCTGGGATAAAGCAAATGAAGACCTTAAATACTATTATCCAACCAACGACCTTGTAACTGCCCCTGAAATTTTATTTTTCTGGGTGGCGCGCATGATCATTGCCGGAAAAGAATACACTGGGCAAAAACCATTTACCAATGTATATTTAACCGGAATTGTACGCGATAAACAAGGACGTAAAATGAGCAAGAGCTTAGGAAACAGTCCTGACCCTTTAGATCTTATTAAAAAATACGGAGCAGATGGTGTACGAGTTGGCATGTTATTATGTTCGCCTGCTGGTAATGATCTTATGTTTGATGAAAGTTATTGCGAACAAGGCAGAAATTTTGCCAATAAAGTTTGGAATGCTTTTCGTTTAATAAAAGGATTTGAAGTTAGCGAGGTAAAACAAAGCGATTCGCAAAAAATAGCTGTAAAGTGGTTTGAACATAAGCTAAGTGAGCAAATTGAGATCATCAACGATCACTATTCAAAATACAGAATGAGTGATGCTTTAATGGCTACATACAAATTAGTTTGGGACGATTTTTGTGCTTGGTACTTGGAAATGATAAAGCCGGAATTTATCGATGGAAAAGCTCAACCCATTGACAAGGAAACTTTGAGTTCAACTTTTGGATATTTAGAAGATCTTTTGAAACTTATGCATCCATGGATGCCATTTATTACTGAAGAGATTTGGCATACAATTAAGAAACGCGAGGAGAAAGAGTGTTGTATTGTTGCTAAATGGCCAGAAATAAAAAAAGCCGATTATAAGGCTTTAGAACATTATGAAAATTTCAAAACGGTTGTAACCAAATTAAGAGGGTTCAAAAACGAAAAAGGCATTTCCTCAAAAGAAGAGATCAACGTCTTTTATAAGATTACGATGGAAAGAATAAAATTCGGAAGTGAAATAGAAACGGCCCCTAAAACAACTCTTATTCTTGACAAGCAACTTCTTGGGGCTTGGTTACATAATGAATTAATGTTTAAGTTAGTCAAGGCAAATATTAAAACATCTAGCGAACAATTGGGAAGCGCATATTCATTTAATCAAGGTGGATACGAATTTCAAATACTTCCTATTGGAAAGTTTGATATCAAATCGGAAATTGAAAAACTTCAAAAGGAGTTAGACTACAACAAAGGCTTCCTTAAAAGCGTGCAAATAAAATTATCTAACCAAAAATTCATGAATAATGCCAAACCCGAGTTGGTTGAGTTAGAACGCAAAAAAGAGGCTGATGCTGCTGCAAAGATTCAAGCTTTAGAAGCTCAACTTTCATCTCTCAAATAGACCTCAATCCCTCGTTCAATCAGCAAAAGATCGGTTTTAACATTTCTAAAACGGTTTTAGCATAGCGCGTGTACAAAATTATCAAAAAACGTGACGAATTTTGGATTATCTTCGCTGAGTATTAAAAAAAACACTATCAATGAAAAAAACAGCTATTATCGCTTTTCTTTACTTGCTAACATTAGGTTTAAGTTTTGGTCAAGAAAACAAAACAAAAACTATTTCTCCAAAAAGAAAATTATATGTTGAAGATCAAGCTCAAGTAAATGTGAGTTCAAAGCCTGCATTTGAAAGCGCATATTTTGGATACGACCACAAGATCGCTGCTATCTCACTAAACAATGCAATTCCCGCGGGCTTTCCTACAAAAGAAGGCTACCCAACCAAAGAGCAATATAGAACCGTAATAAATAAATGGCTAAAAGATAATCCAGCATTTATTAAACCTGAACATAAAGAAACTGTAATAACTGATAAATAATTAATACATGAAAAAATTAATCTACGTTTTTTTGATCTTTTGCGGATTGCAAGCAAGTGCGCAGACACTAACTTGTTTAACCCCAACATTGGTTCTAACAGACCCTACGCTACCTGGTAATCCGGTTGTTTCACCAACTATCGACTGTAATTATGCCGGTTTGATCATGGTGAGAACATCACCAAATACTGCTTCAAGCGGTACAAACATCGTTTCGGGTAACTCTCCTTGTTTACGATTTACAACGAGTTTAACCAATGCTAATTCGCAAACCAACAATACAATTTGTGTTGCTCAAGGCACTAACGTTGCCGGATGCTTAAACCCGTTTAACAGCTCACTTTATACGCTTTTCTATTCAGGACTTAACCCGCAGTTCCCTCATAGCTATACTTTATGTAATGCGGCTGTAGCGGCAAATTTTCAATATACAGTTGCTAGTTGCTACGATAACATTGTAATTTCTTCAGGAACTTGGAACAATAGTGTTCTAAACTCATGCTCAAGCTTTACAATTCCGGCCAATTCAGCTATTGGGGCTGCATCATTTGTGATCTCTCCAACAGTTTCTGCGTTAGCTGTAATTCAAAGCAGTGCTAACGGAAGCATTATTTACGATCCGAGCGAAATGGCAGCAGGTGTTTATACAGTTACTTATACCTTTAGTACACCAAACTGTACAACAAGTGCCAGTCGTACCTTTCAGGTAAATAACCCGTTTACAAATGCAGGTTCCAATTTTAATATTCCACCTCCATTATGTCCTAACGGCCCATGTGTTAATCTTTACAGTTTACAAACCGCAGGAAGCTATAGCCCGGGTGTTTGGAGCGGTACTGGTGTTTCATCTAATTCATTCTGTCCTTCAACAACAGGTCCTGGAACATTTGCAGTTACCTATTCAGTTGGTGTAACAGCAGTGTGCAGCGCAACAAATTCAAAAGTATTTTATGTAGCTCCGCAACCAACGGCCAATGCCGGTCCAACTAAATCATTAACGTGTATCGCCAATCCTACAATTTTAACGGGCGGCGGCGGCGGAACCTATTCTTGGTCTAATGCTACTTTAGGAAATAATTTTTCTGCGACACAAAATCCAACAGTAGCATTTGCTGGAACTTATTCTTTAGTTGTAAATAACGGCACGTGTTCTTCTTCACCTGCAACCATGCAAGTTGTAACAAATACAACACCTCCTACTCTACCAAGTATTAGCGTAAGTAACATTATCAATTGTATAAATACAACGGCGGTAATTTCTGCAACAGGAAGTAATATTACTTATACATGGACGGGGCCTGGTGTTATTGTTGGTGGCGGAACTGCTTCTCCAACCGTTAATACAGGTGGAAGTTTTAACTATACGGTTACAAGTACAGTTAACGGTTGTACAGCCACTTCAAATCAAGCCGTAGTACAAAACACAACAATCAGCATGATACTCACCACTTCCGGTGCAGCAATCAATTGTACAAATAATGCTACAAGTCTTTCAGGAAACCAACCAACCTATACGTATACTTGGACATCTCCTGCAACAAGCACCATTAATTCGGGTCAATCAACTTCAATAATCAATATAACAGGAACTGGTGTTTACACTTTAGTTGCAACCAATCCTGCAAATGGATGTAATATAACTTCAACCATATTACCTACTACAAATACAACAGCAATAACACCTACCATCTCTAACTCTCCAACCATTACATGTACAAATGCAACCGTAACTTTAAACGGCTTACCGGGTGCGGGCGTAACATATACTTGGGGAACAACTGTAGGAAATATTGTTGGAGCAGTTAATAATCAAAACGCCAATATAAGCGCAGGAGGTATATATACGCTTTCTGTAACCAATAATACAAATGGTTGCGTTGGCACAAGAACAATAAATATTATAACAAACACAGTTGCGCCTTCAACGCCTACTGTAAATCCAAATAATGTTACCCTTGCATGTCCTGCTCAAACCGCTATTGTTACAAGCACTGCAACAGCCGCAATAAGTTATACATGGTTGCCTCCTGCAGCAGGATCGATATTGAGTGGCGCAGGAACGGCAACTGCGCAAGTAACAACGTCGAGCCCCGCCATATTTACTGTTGTGGCCACAGGAGCCAACGGTTGCTCTTCTTCGCAAACTGCAATGGTTTCTCCAAATACGAATGCACCAACATTTACGTTGAGTAATCCAAATCCAAGTATTACCTGTAATAATAGCACACCAACAACAACTGTTGTTATTACTTCAACTGTTGCCATTTCATCTTATTCATGGAGTCCTGCATCAGGTATATCCGGCCCTACAAATACAACGTCAGTTACGTTTACAACTTCAGGATCTTTTACATGCATCATTACCGGAACTAATGGCTGTATAACCACTGCGGTAATTTCGGTTGGTACCGCAACTACGCCTCCTTCGATTGTTGCAGGAACAGGAACTGCTCAAGCTATTTCATGTACAAATTCTGTTGTTAGCATTGCTCCATCGTATACTCCGGCTTCTCCAAACTACACTTATACATGGAGTGGTCCTGGTATTGTTGGAAGTCCTAACAATAGTAGCGTGAATGTGAATGCGCCGGGCATCTATACTTTATCAATTACCAATACAATTACCGGTTGTAGCAATGGATCATTTACTGTTGCCGTAACAGGAAACAATGTAGTACCAACATTAAATGTTACAAGTAGTTCAACAGTTGGTATTGGTTGTTCGGCTTCTACAAATACTGCACAGCTTATAGCAAATGCAAGTGGCACCGTAACTTATTCATGGAGCACTAGCCAAACCACTTCTGTAATTACCGTAAATACAGCAGGTATTTATACTGTTGTAGTTACAGATCCTTCAACAGGATGCTCAAATTCACAAACAATTGCCGTAATGAGCGCTTCAACAGCTCCAGGTTTTAGCGCAACAAGTGTTGGCAATTTCCCTTGCGGAACAACAAGCGGCACAGTTCAATTAGCAGCCGCATCCAGCAGTTCTAATACAATTACCTATGCTTGGTTTGGTGCTAGTATCATTAGTGGATCTAACACAGCAACACCAGTTATTAATCAAGCCGGAATTTACACTGTAGTAGCAACAGATAACGTAACGGGATGTAGCGCCACTAGCACTCTTGTAATATTCCAACCTACAGTAATTGCAAACTTTACAGTGAATGTTTCAACCGGCCCTGCGCCATTAACCGTAAACTTTACTAACTTGAGTTTAGGTGCCGGAGCATACAACTGGACATTTACTCCTAGTAGTACATCAACTTCAACAGATCCAACAAATGTATTTACTACTCCCGGAACATATACTGTAGTATTAGTTTCTACAAATGGATTATGTTCTGATACTCATACATTAGAAATAAAAGTAACGGGTGGTTTGGGAACTATACCGGGAATTTTTACTCCAAACGGTGATGGAAAAAATGATCCATTCTACATTCCGGGTTTAGATGCTTATCCTAAGAACAAATTACAAATATTTAATCGTTGGGGAAATATGGTTTACGAAGCGGCTCCTTACAAAAATGATTGGGATGGAACGCCAAACAAATCATCTATGGGTAAAGGAAAATTACCGGTTGGTGCTTATTTCTATATACTCGACCTTGGTGATGAGACCGACCCTGAGCCAATTAGAAAAGGATTTGTTCAACTTGAATATTAATATTTAGATCATGCAAAAAATGAAATATAGTTTAACAGCATTAGCCTTCGCCTTGGTATTAAATACCAGCGCGCAGCAAGAAACACAAAACTCCTTCTATATGTTCAACGCTTCATTACTTAATCCTGCCTATGCAGGAAGCAGAGATGCTTTAAGTGTTGTAGCCGACGCGCGTTTACAATGGGTAAATTGGGATGGCGCTCCTCGTACCAACTGTTTTACATTACACACCCCTTTAGTAATTGAAAGCGTTGGTTTAGGATTAAACGTGTTAAACGATGTTGTAGGTGCTTCAACTCGTAATTCTATTTTTAGCGATTTCTCTTACCGAATTCGTTTGAATAAAAATAACGATCGATTGGCTTTTGGCTTAAGAGCAGGAGTTGACCTTATCACTAACAACTTTGGTAAATTAGCGGTTAATGATAATACCGATCCCATAATTGCGCAAAATTCATTCAACAAAACCTTATTCAATACAGGTGCAGGTATTTACTTGTACGGTAAGCGTTATTTTGTTGGTGTTACTGCTCCAAAATTCATTCCTAACAAAACAAGCGATCTTTCAAGTTTTGCTTCTAAAGAAGCACTTCACGTTTATTTTATTGCAGGATATGTATTTAAATTGAACAGCATGTGGGATCTTAAGCCAGGTGTTTGTGCAAGATATACAGCTAACGCACCTTTATCTATTGATGCAAACTTATCCGTTCTTTTTAATAAAAAGATCTGGTTTGGAGTTATGTATCGCTATGGTGCTGCAGCAGGCGCAAATATCATGTACCAATTTACCAACTCTATTCGCTTTGGATATGCCTATGACTATTCGATGACCAACATGAGTAAGTATACATCAGGCACGCACGAAATATTATTAGGATTTGATTTCTTTAAAAAATCAGAACCTGTTCGTTCACCTCGTTATTTCTAAACCTTAGATAAAATTTAAAATGAAATTGAACAAGATCCTATTACTTACAGCACTTTTATCGGGAAGCCTTGCGTTTTCACAAGGACTAAAAGAAAAGATAGCCGATAAAAAATTCACCAACATGGAGTATGCAGATGCTTCAGAGATTTACGCTGAATTAGCAGGAAGTAAAAAGCCTCAAACAAAATATTTTGTTCGCGCCGGCGAAAGTCATTTAAAAATTGGTGAGTACAAAAAAGCCGAAGCGTTTTACGGACAAGCTTTTACTAACCAAGGTATGACTGATAAGGATTACTTCAACTATTACCAAGTATTAAAATACAATGGTAATTATAAAAGAGCCGACGAAGTTTTTGCGAAAATAAATTCTACTGAGTTTAAAAATATTCGCACTGCATTAAGTAGCCATAAAGATTACGAGAATGCACTTAAAAAAGATAGCTCCAACTTTAAGATCGGAAAACTGGAAGGTTTAAACACAGATCAAAGTGAATTTAGCGCATTTGTTTCGGGTAGCGACCTTTACTTTGTTTCTTCTCGCAGAAATACTGGCCCGGTACATCGCAAATATGGTTGGGACGATTCCTACTATCTTGATGTTTATAAAGGTAAGCTTGAAGGCACAAAGGTAACCCACGTTCAAGCCGTTGGCGATAACACAAGAACAAATTATCATGAAGGCCCACTTTTTATTACAAAAGATGGCAACACTGAATACATTACACGTAATAATATTGCCAAGAAAAAAGGCGTTAAAGGAAAAGATAACCAAGTAAATCTTAAAATTTATTATAGAGGTAAAACCTCTGATAAATGGGATACAGAATGGAAAGAATTTCAGTACAACAGTAACGACTACTCTTGTGGTCACCCCACTCTTTCTGATGATGCCAAAACAATGTACTTTGTTTCGGATATGCCAGGAACTTTAGGCTCAACGGATATTTGGGTTACCCATTTAGAAAACGGCGCATGGAGCAAGCCATCAAATCTTGGTCAAGCAACAAATTCAGAAGGCAGAGAATTATTCCCACACTTATTTGAGAACGAGATCCTTTTATTTTCGAGTGATGGAAAAATTGGTTTGGGTGGACTAGATATATTTTACACAGTTCCATCACCCGATGGAGGTTTTGAGCCTCAAAACTTAGGTTATCCGGTAAATAGTTCTTATGATGAAGTGGGTTGCTCGGCAATTGATAATAAGAGTGGTTATTTCTCTTCAAATCGCCCGGGTGGTTTAGGTAAAGATGACATCTACACCTTCACTTCAAACAATCCAATATTTAGTACGCCGGTAAACTTTATAGTAAAAGATGTGCTTACAAAAGCTGTTTTAGCCGGAGCAGAAGTTTCGATATTAGATGATGCAGGAAAAGTAATTGGAAAAGCTAATAGTGATGAAACAGGACATGTAAAGTTTAGCTTGGTGCCAGGCCGAAATTACAAATCGAAAACCAAAAAAGACGGTTACAAAAATTTAGACATTCTTATTCCTGAAAAAGATCTTGCAAAACTTTCTAAGGAAAGCAAAGAATTATACATCGAGAAAAAGATATTTGGTTTAGTTGGTTTAGTTAGCGATGCAGATAATAATAACCCAATAGAAGGTGTTAAAGTTACTTTAACCGATGCGTTTAATAAAGCTAACGTTGTTATTTACAATACAAGTAATGTTGGTGATTTTAAACAGATTTACGATAAACTAAAAGAAGGTGATGATATTAGTTACATCATAAAAATGGAAAAGAAAGGCTACATCACAAAAACAGTACCTGCTGAAGTTTCTATTATGAAAGATGGATTTATTAAACTTCATGAGCTTGCCAATATGAAAATGAGCAAGATCAAGATCGGTACAGATATTGGTAAACTTGTTGATCTAAAACCAATTTATTTTGACGTAGGTAAATGGGATGTTAAACCAGATGGCGCCATTGAGTTAGATAAAGTTATTGGCTTGATGAATGAAAATACCGGAATGGTAATTGAATTAGGCTCTCATACCGATTGTAGAGGTGCTGCAAAAGCAAACTTAACCTTATCAGACAAGCGTGCGAAATCAAGTGCTGCTTATATCATAAGTAAAGGAATTGGCAAGGATCGTATTTTTGGTAAAGGATATGGTGAAGCTAAATTAATTAACGGTTGTGCTTGCGAAGGTAAAAAAGTTAGCAAGTGTACTGAAGAAGAACACGCCGCAAATAGAAGAACAGAATTCAAGATCATTAAGATCAAAGGATAAAATTAATTTCAAGAATATGAAAAACCCTCGGCAAAAGCTGGGGGTTTTTTGTTATAAACATAGCAAAGCTGTTTTTTACCGTAAACTCAACCCTGATGCCGCGCCCGCGATAGAGCGGAAAGCCCCAGCGAGGATTTTTGCTTTGTGACGTTTAAGCAAGGATGCGACCAAAGGAAGCAACCACAGCTTTAACGCCGCAGCAAAAAACCGTTGGGCTTGAAGTGAAAGCGCGATAAGGCGCCCAAATAATAAAAATACTTTTTGAGATTCAACTAAATAGTTTAAGCGAAAAAATGCGTTACTCCACCCGCTTCATCTCATACAGCTCTTTCATTTCTTTTCCTTTCATCTTCCCTTCTACTCTTGCTTTAAAATGATTGGCGTTTATGAACTCGTAAATGATCTGTTGCGGAAAATCATGTTCCTTATTTTCAAATATAAAGATCCTATTCTTACTTTCTTTTAAAGCAAATACAATCGGCGCTTGTTTTCCAACTATAGGTATATAACACCAATAATTTTTTATTTTGGTTAAGGTTAGCCATTCTTTAAAAACCGTATCCTTTTTTACTAACTCGCCACCTTGAGCTTCAAGCATACAATCACTTGCACTCCAGTATTCAAAAAACTTACCCTCCTTGGTTTGGGCTTCCCATTTACCAACAAGCCAGTTGAATGTGGTATCGTTGGCTATTTGCGCCTCAACACAGCCAAAACCAAGCGCTAACATAAAAACTAATTTCTTCATGCTCATAAATTTACAAAAAGTTAAAGTAATGTTAGAAAAAATACTGCCAAATCACTTAAATTAGATGCGTGGACAAAGCAAGCGCCAAAACTAAAATAGAAACCTTAAGTAAGGAACTAGAACAGCATAATTATAATTATTATATATTAGACAAACCTACTATAAGCGATTTTGAATTTGACAAATTGCTTGAAGTTTTAATTGCTTTAGAAAAAGAACATCCCGAATTTTTATCTTCCAATTCTCCCAGCCAGCGCGTAGGGGGCCAAATTACCAAAGAATTTAAAGCGGTAAAACATAAATACCCAATGCTCTCGCTCAGTAATTCTTATAATTGGGAAGACCTTGAAGATTTTGACCGTAGAGCATCTGAAGGACTTGGTTTAGCAAATGATTTGTTTGGTGCCGGCGAATTAGAATATGTTTGCGAATTAAAATTTGATGGGCTCTCCATAGGTTTAACGTATGTAAACGGAGAATTACAAAAAGCCGTAACCCGTGGAGATGGTGTGCAAGGAGATGATGTAACAACTAATGCCAGAACTATAAGATCGATACCGTTAAAGCTTAAGGGAAATTTTCCGAAAGAGTTTGAGATCCGCGGTGAGATCTTTTTACCTCGAAAAGTATTTGATGATATAAATAAAGAACGTGAAGAAATTGGTGAAGCGCAATTAGCAAATCCTCGCAACGCCGCCAGTGGCACCATGAAAATGCAAGATAGCAGTGTTGTTGCAAAACGTAAACTGGATTGTTATTTATACGCGCTTTACGGAGAGAATCTTCCTTTTCCGGGGCATTTAGAAAGCCTACAAGCTGCTGCCACAAGGGGTTTTAGAGTTAGTAAACACTCTAAAATTTGCAAAGGCATTGGCGAAGTAAAAAAATTTATTGATCATTGGGATAAAGAGCGCTTTAAGCTTCCGTTCGATATTGATGGTATTGTTATAAAACTAAATAACTACCAACAACAATTACAATTAGGCTTTACAGCAAAATCGCCACGTTGGGCCATTGCTTACAAATTTAAAGCCGAGCAAGTAAGTACCGAATTACAAAGCATTACTTACCAAGTTGGAAGAACGGGTGCTATTACACCTGTTGCCAATTTAAAACCGGTTTTACTTGCAGGAACAACTGTAAAACGCGCAAGCTTGCACAATGCAGATATCATCGAAAAATTAGATGTTCGAGTGGGCGATCAGGTTTTTGTAGAAAAAGGCGGAGAGATAATTCCAAAAATAATTGGCGTTGATCTTACAAAACGTCCTGCCAATTTAAAACCAACACAATACATTAGTGAATGCCCCGAATGCGGAACAAATTTAATACGATTAGAAGGCGAAGCAAATCATTATTGCCCAAATGAAAATGGTTGCGCACCGCAAGTAAAGGGTAAAATGGAACATTTTGTGAGCCGCAAAGCTATGAACATTGATAGCTTGGGCGCCGAAACCATTGATCAGTTTTATAATGCAGGCCTTATAAAAAATATTGCCGATCTGTATGATCTAAAAAAAGAACAGCTTTTGCCTTTAGAGCGCATGGCCGAAAAAAGTGCACAGAATATAATTGATGGTTTAAAAAATAGTTGCGCTGTTCCGTTTGAACGCGTGTTGTTTGCAATTGGCATAAGGCATGTTGGAGAAACCACAGCAAAAAAAGTGGCCAAAAAAGTTAAAACTATTGAAGTCTTAACAGAAATGAATGCAGAGCAATTAGTGCTATTGGATGAAGTTGGAGAAACCATTGCCAAAAGCATTATGGTATATTTTTCGGATAATGAAAACAAAACTATTATTGCGCGTTTAAAAAAAGCCGGACTTCAATTTGAAATTAGCGCCGATCAGCAGCAAGCCACAAGCAATAAACTAGAAGGAAAAACCATTGTTGTAAGTGGTGTGTTCACTAAATTTAGTCGCGATCAAATAAAAGAGCTCATTGAATTAAATGGCGGAACTAATTCAAGTTCTATCAGCAAAAAAACAAGCTACGTTTTAGCAGGTGAAAATATGGGTCCCGAAAAACTTAAAAAGGCCGAAAACCTTAAAGTTCCAATTATTTCAGAAGAGGATTTTGAGAAAATGATTGGGTAATTAAAAAATGGCAAATAGAAAATGGAAGATGTAGAAATTCCGATGCCAAATAATTTCAATTTCTTTAAACCAATATGTCGTCCCACCGGGCGAAATAAACAACGGTGAACAAAACCAGTTAGGGGTGATATATTGGTA
>Ga0163149_10000551_pt1 | contig 49756 bp, 38 predicted proteins | sample OliLakLV19MP5G1_FD_148604 | JGI IMG/M metagenome (GOLD analysis project Ga0163149, IMG submission 148604) | Freshwater microbial mat bacterial communities from Lake Vanda, McMurdo Dry Valleys, Antarctica - Oligotrophic Lake LV.19.MP5.G1 | ecosystem: Environmental > Aquatic > Freshwater > Lake >...
ACGATACTGCCTAAGAAATAGGAACTAACTGCATCAATAGGTTCATTACTATCTCCCATTGCTGTAATAAGGTCATCAAATAATTCTTCAGCTTGTTCAGTTGCCTAAGCATAAGGGCGTTGATAACCTGGGATCTTAAAGACAAAATCATTACTGAAGATTTTTTCAATGGGATACTCAGCAGCCTTAATAGACACCTTTGCAGATCTCCTAGTTCAGGGAATAGTAGCAATACTCCAGTCAGAATGCCCCATTCTTGTTCAGATTCAACATAACACTCTGGTTCTGAGGTTGGTTGGACAAAAGCATAAGAACAGAGAGGACACAGTACGAATAGTTGTGTCCTCCCCTTTTAAATTCCACTGATTGAAATGTCTTCCTCTACTGAGCAGGTGTCAGCACTTTTTCGGTTAAGGCTTCGGGGTTTGCTTCGGGTGAGTCTTTTTCAGACGGGGGCACCAGTTGCCAGAACTGAGGCAGATACTCTGTCCAGTTTTTCAGGATCGTTTTGGCTTTTTGGCTACCGGTACGATCGTCCTATGCAGCAGCTTTTTAGGGGATGGTTTTACAATAAGAGCATTCTGGTTGGATTAACCCGATGCCTGTACCTGAAGCAAACTCAACGATGGCAACGACTCCAATGTCTGCACTCAAGCTCTACGAAACTGATTTTTATGCCTGGACACAGGAACAAGCGGCGTTGCTTCGTAGCCAACAATGGGGTCACATCGACTTACCAAACGTCATTGAGGAGATTGAATCGTTGGGTAAGCAGCAACGCCAGGAACTTCGCAACCGTTTAAGTGTGTTGCTTGGGCACTTGCTGAAATGGGAGTATCAATCGCAACATCGGAGTCGTAGTTGGCTGGCGACACTTCGCGTACAGCGTCGGGACATAGTGCAGCTACTCAAAGACAACCCAAGCCTCCAACCATATCTTGCTGAGGCACTGCAAGAAGCGTATGAAAACGCTAGAGATTTGGCAATGGGAGAAACGGATCTGCCAGAACAGACTTTTCCTCCCCATTGCCCTTACCCTTTGGCTCAGATTTTGGACGATCGCTTTTACCCTGGCGAACCGAGTGCATTAGTAGCCACTGACTGAACTATTGCGCTGGGGTCAGCACTTTTTCAGTCACCGCTTCGGGGTTGGCTTCGGGTGAGTCTTTTTCAGAGGGTGGCACCAGTTGCCAGAACTTGGGTAGGTACTCAGACCAATTCGCCAGAATGGTTTTGGCTTTTTGGCTACCGGTGCGATCGCCATGTGCTTCAATCAGCTCCTTCAACTGTTGCTCTCCGGCAGGGGCAATCACGCGCTGGGCTTTCACGATTTCTGGATTGACTTTGGTGGGGAAGCTGCCGTCTTCATCCAGGAAGTAGGCTAAACCGCCTGTCATGCCTGCGCCCACGTTGCGTCCGGTGTGACCTAGCACGACAATGACACCGCCTGTCATGTACTCGCAACAGTGATCCCCAGCACCTTCGACGACTGCCTGTGCATTGGAGTTGCGGACGGCGAAGCGTTCACCTGCCTGACCGTAGGCAAGGAGGGTACCGCCCGTTGCACCATAGAGACAGGTATTGCCGATGATGACGTTATCGGAAGGGTTGTAGGTCGCCAACGCAGGTGGCACGATGACGATCGCACCGCCGTGTAAGCCCTTACCCACGTAGTCGTTTGCCTCACCTTCTAAGTTAAGCGTCATGCCGGGAAGGTTGAAAGCTCCGAAGCTCTGACCAACGCTACCTTTAAAGTTAAGCGTGATGTGTCCGCCAAAACCGCTGTTGCCGTACTGACGCGCAATCGCCCCTGCTATGCGTGCCCCGATCGTTCGATCCGTATTCACCACATCAATCGTTTTGGTGACGCTGGTCTGGTTGGCGATCGCGGCTTGAATCTCCGGATCGCTCAACAGTTGGTCGTCTAAAACATAGCCATTGCTGTGAACGGTTTCGTGCGAACCAACCAGGCGCGATCGTCCCGCGTATCAGGCAACTGCGTTAGGCAATCTAGATTCAAGCTGAGAGTTTTGGGAATCTTGACACCTTCTTTGACTTTCAACAGGTCAGCGCGACCAATGATGTCGTTCAAGGAGCGGTAGCCGAGTTTTGCCAGAAGTGAGCGGGCTTCTTCGGCAATGAAGAAGAAGAAATTGATGACCTGCTCAGGCAACCCAGGGAAGCGCTTGCGGAGATCCTCCCGCTGACTCGTGACCCCGACTGGACAGTTGTTGGTATGGCAGATCCGCGCCATGATGCAACCTTCTGCAATCATCGCCACGGAGCCAAAGCCAAACTCTTCGCCGCCCATCAGGGCTGCCATCAGCACATCCCAGCCCGTTTTGATGCCGCCATCGACGCGCAGCAAGACGCGATCGCGCAGTTGGTTCTGCATCAGCGCTCGATGGACTTCCGTGAGTCCCAATTCCCACGGGCTACCCGCGTGTTTGATGGAACTCAGCGGCGACGCGCCTGTGCCGCCATCGTGACCCGAAATCTGGATGATGTCGGCGTTTGCCTTTGCTACACCTGCCGCGATCGTGCCAATGCCCACTTCTGCAACCAACTTGACCGAAACTTGCGCTTCGGGGTTGATTTGATGCAGATCAAAGATGAGTTGCGCTAAGTCTTCGATCGAGTAAATGTCGTGGTGAGGGGGTGGGGAAATAAGCGTGACACCCGGCTTCGATCGACGCAGCAGCGCAATATACGGACTCACTTTCGGTCCAGGGAGTTGTCCCCCTTCACCAGGCTTCGCGCCCTGTGCCATCTTGATTTCAAGCTGCTTTGCACTCATCAAATATTCTGGCGTAACCCCAAAGCGACCCGATGCCACTTGTTTAATGGAAGAATTAGCGGTGTCGCCATTCCGCAGTCCTTTCAGGTGGGGAAACAACGGTGAAAGTCCTTTCTCATCGACATCGTTAAGTGCCAGGAATCGAGTCGGATCTTCGCCGCCTTCACCAGAGTTGGATTTGCCGCCGATGCGGTTCATGGCGATCGCCAACGTTTCGTGTGCCTCCCGCGACAAGGCTCCCAGCGACATCCCACCCGTGCAGAAGCGCTGGACGATCGCGCTGGCAGGTTCCACCTCCTCCAACGGAAGGGAGGGGCGATCGCTCTTCACATCCAGCAAATCACGCAAAGCAGTGAGGGGGCGCTCTTCCAGGTACTTTTGGTACAGCGCATAGTGGTCGTAGCTTTTGGTTGCCACTGCTTTGTGCAAGTACTTCGACATTTCCGGGCTGTTCATGTGATACTCGCCACCCGGACGATAGTTGACAAAGCCGTAGTTTTCCAGCTTTTTGACATGCAGTTCGGGGAACGCCCGCTGATGGAAAGACACCACTTCTTGCGCCAGATCAGCCACGCTTAAGCCGCCCAACCGCGAGGCAGTACCTGCAAAACCCAGGTGCAACAAATCGCCACCAATACCGATCGCCTCGAAAATTTGCGCGCCGTGGTAGCTCGACAGCAGCGAAATGCCCATCTTGGACAGGATTTTGAGCAGCCCATCTTCGGTCGCTTTGCGGTAGTTGCCTTGTGCTGCTGACAGCGTGATTGCCTTCAGCTTGCCCCGTTCCATGAAGCTCTGAGTTTTGGGGTCAGTCCACCACTGGCGAACGGTTTCCAGCGCCAGGTAGGGACAAACGCCACTGGCTCCATAGCCGATCAGACACGCAAAATGGTGAGTACTCCAGCATTGAGCGGTATCTGCAATCAATGAGGCTTTCATCCGCAAGCCCTGACGAATCAAGTGATGATGTACGGCACCGATCGCCAGCAGCGGCGGAATGTACGTATAGTCCTCGCTGAGACTGACGCTTCCAGTTTTGTGGGAGCGATCGCTCAAGATCAGGATTTTCTTGCCTGCGCGAACGGCTTCGGCGGCTTGCTGGCAGAGGGCTGTGACGGCTCGCTGTAATCCGCCGGGTCCTTGCGATAGTTCAAACAGCGTGGAAAGATCGGCGGTTTCAAAGCCGGAGTTGCGAATCTGCTCCAATTCCGCATCGCTCAGCACGGGGGATTCTAGCTTCAGCAAATGCGCGTACTTTGCGCCTGCCTCCAGCAGATTGCCCCGTTCGCCAAGCTGAATGCCCAGCGACATCACAAGCTTCTCGCGCAGGGGGTCGATCGGTGGGTTCGTCACCTGGGCAAAGCGCTGCTTGAAGTAGTCGTACAGCAAGCGCGGCTTAGCAGACAGCACTGCCAGCGGCACATCATCCCCCATACAAAAGGTGGGTTCCTTGCCCTGTGCGCCCATCTCCTGGATGATCATCTCTACGTCTTCGGCTGTGTAGCCAAAAGCAGTTTGATAACGCAGCAAATCTCCTGTAGGAATGTAGGGCACGTTTTCGGCAAACGGCTCGTGCTTGAGGTCGTAGCGATTTTGCTTGAGCCACTTACCGTAGGGTTTCATGCCGGCAACCCGCTGCTTGATTTCCCAGTTTTTCTGAATTTCGTGCGTCTCTAGATCCACCGCGATCATCTGACCGGGACCCAGGCGACCTTTCTCGATGATGTCCGTTTCGGGTAGATCTACGACTCCTGCTTCAGAAGCCACCACAATATAACCATCTCGCGTGATGCTGTAGCGGGCGGGACGCAGCCCGTTGCGATCGAGCGTGGCACCTACCACCTTACCGTCACTAAACACCAGCAGCGCTGGACCATCCCAGGGTTCCTGAATGCCACTGTAGTATTCGTAAAAGTCCGTAATTTCTGGATGATCTGCCAGGTCAGGTTGATTCTGATACGCCTCTGGCACCATGATCATCAACGCTTCTTGAGGACTACGACCCGACCACACCAGCAGTTCAAAAACATTATCCAGATTGGCGGAATCGCTGTTTTCGAGGTTAACGGTGGGCTTCAGGTCTGCAATCCGATCGCCCCAGCAAGCATGCGCGAGGTCAGCATCGCGTGCCACCATCCAGTTAACGTTGCCCAGCAGCGTATTGATTTCCCCATTGTGACCGAGTAACCGCATGGGCTGTGCCAAAGGCCAGCGGGGCAATGTATTCGTGCTAAAGCGACGGTGGTAGACCGCAAAGGCGCTCTTATATTCAGGGTTCTTCAGGTCTGTGTAGAACTCGCCTAAGACCGCCGATCGCACCATGCCCTTGTAGACGATCGTGCGGCTTGAAAAGGAACAGAAGTAAAAGTCATCAAACGCATTTTGCAGAGTGGAGCCATTGACTTCTGCTTGGATGGCGTTGTTAATCCGTTTGCGAACAAGATAAAGCTGCCGCTCCAGTGCGTCATCTTGCTGCTCAGACTGCACTAAGACCTGCTCAATTTGAGGTAAATTTTCACGAGCCTGTCTCCCCAAAAGGTTGGGCAATGTGGGTACGGTGCGCCACCCCAGCACGGTCAGCCCTTCTTCGAGTGCGGTGCGCTCGACCACTCGACGGGCGATCGCGGCTGCCTCTGGTTTGGCTGGCAGAAAGACCATTCCTACCCCAATTTGCGTAGCTGTAGAGCTTTGAATGCCTTGATCCGCCAGCCATTGGTGTAATAAATCCCAGGGAATTGCCGTCATCAAGCCAGCACCATCCCCAGAATCCTGGTCAGCGCTACAGCCGCCCCGATGTTCTAAGCAAGTCAGCGCTGAGAGTGCCTTCTCAATTAGATCGTGACTCACGCGACCTTGCTGATCGGCAATAAATCCCACCCCACAGGCATCGCGCTCTTCCACCAACCAAGGCTGACCAGCGTACCCACCTGTTCCCTGATTCTGATATTGATTCACAGTTGTTTTATCCATGAGATGGCTCGGTTCGTTTGTTGATCAAAGGTGTGGTGTGGTCAAGCAGCGCTGGCTTCGCACTGATAGCCGGCAGAAAAGCAATGCCAGAAGATTAAAGATAAAACTTCAAAATTGAGCGCGGGACGGGCGATCGCTCCAAAAAACCAGGCATTGTCAGCATTAACTCGATTCTACCTAGAATCTGTACTCTAAGAAGGCTAGACAATTGCCTTTCACTCCGTCAGCACTAAAAACGAGCTGATGGTATTTCAACAAGCATGAGCTGAAGTTGATGTCCTAAGTAGCTGAGATTCTTGGCTCAATGCCACTCTTCCAGAAAAGGATGCAGAAAAGGACGTTTGAAGGCTCTGACGAACTGTCTTTTCTGCTACAGCGTTAACCACGATCGTTGCCTTCAAACCAATGGTAAGTAGGCGATCGATGCGTTGGGCAACCGTTCTCTAGGACAAGCATTCTATAAAAAATAGCCTGCGCTTGCAATCCCTCACTGACGACACAGGCATTCAAAGCTAAATGCCTACTAATCGCCTCCAAGAAAGCAAAAGTAGCTCTGTCTGAAGGTAAGCAGATGCTAAAAACCATACCAGAACGGACACGTATGCTCTCAATGTGCTGGCTGACTGGTAGCTGATTGCTCTCCAAACACTCGACTCCCAAAGATCCAAAGCCGTCTTTGCTACGGGTTAGATCTTCGCTTCTAGTATCGAGCAAGCAACATTGAAACAGCGGGCTAAGTCATAATTCCCTAACAGATATGAGAAGCCTATCGCTGTAGCTAGTCTCTTAGAAAGGAGCAGTCTGCTCAAGCCGTTGCCTGGTTTCTGCTACCTTCATGAAGTTGACTGACTCCTTTTTATTTATCTCTTGCCAGAAGGAAATTGTGATCAGACGCGCTATCAATCAGTGGTTCAAGCTATCTGTCCAGTTTGTAGCATGGTCTCTAGGCGATCGGTCTCAACGATCGCACCATGCTCAGCGCCTACCTTTCATCATAGGGTTGCTTGCCCTGAGCTTTTCGGTGCCGCAGGGTCATGCTGTCGCCGCGCACGCTCATAGGCAAGCCTTGCAGAACCAATCACGCAAGCAACCCTTACCGAGCCAGTCCCGTTCTGTGAGCCAAGTGCCATCCTTGCCTGCACCCAGCCAACAAGGCACTCAAATTTTGCTGAACGGTCGCGCCCTACCCGCAGCCTGGGTACAGTGGGCACAGGGCGGACAGCAGTTTGGCATTAGCGACGCTGGACTCTCACAAGCGATCGGAGTTGAACTACTCAACAGTGCCGATGCGACAAAGCAACCCGTGCAGTGGTTTTCTGACCCGATCGCCGCACCGCTAAAGCTTACAACTCGACTAACAGGAGCGTTGCGTTATCTGGATATTACCGATCTGGCGCAGCGATCGGGTTGGCAACTGCGAGCCAACGGTGCTGTCCTGCAAATTACCTCACCACTCGCAACTGTGATAGCGGTACGTCAGAGCAAGCAACCCTGGGGCGATCGCCTCGTGCTTGAACTCGATCGTTCAGCGCCCTGGCAAGTCGATCAACAGAATCAGGAAGTCATTTTGACGCTGGATGCTCAGCTCCCCGCAACGCTCCTCCAAAGCTTTAAACCTGCTGCTGGCAATCGACTTAAAGCCATCAGTATTGAACCTGGAACCAACCAAACGCGACTTCGGCTGAGTCTTTCCAGCGCTTTACGTCCGCGTGTGTGGAGCCTACCCAATACCAATCGTCTGATTGTGGATCTTCGTCCTGATGCAACGGTCGATCGCGATATCCTCTGGGCTCCAGGACTCCGCTGGCATACCCAAACGCTCACCATCGGAACCGCACGCTTTCCCGTCATCTGGCTAGCGGTTGATCCCCGTCAGCCTGGAGTTAGCCTAAAACCCATTCTGCCCAATCCTGGCACTCTTGCAGGAACAGCTCCTCTGCTTCGCACTGCGCAACAGGCTCAAGTAGCCGCCGCTATCAACGGTGGTTTCTTCAATCGTAATAACCAACTGCCTTTAGGTGCTGTGCGCTTAGATGGACGATGGCTCTCTGGTCCCATTTTGGGACGAGGCGCGATCGCCTGGAATGCAGGTGGAGACGCGAAGATCGATCGCCTCACCCTTCAAGAGACCATCGTGACCAACAAGCAGCGGCTACCGCTCACCCATCTCAATAGCGCGTATGTTCAAGCTGGCGTTGCTCGGTACACTAACGGTTGGGGCAGCAGCTACAGCCCTCTCACAGACAATGAAATTCTAGTAATCGTGCAGAACAACAAGGTTGTGAGTCAGCAACCGATTGGTGTTGCTGGCAGCACTGCTATGCCGATTCCTGCGACTGGGTATTTGCTAGCTGTACGATCGAACCGTAACGCTGCCACCGCATTGACAGTCGGAACAATGTTGCAACTAGAAACCGCTGTCACACCCACCGAATTCAGCCGCTACGACCAAATCATTGGCGGTGGCCCACTCCTGCTCCAAAACCGTCAGATTGTGCTGGATGCCAAAGCCGAACAATTCAGCCATGCGTTTGCGATCGAACAAGCAAGCCGTAGCGCGATCGGACAAACTGCTGATGGTAAGTTACTCATCGCCGCTGTGCATACGGATCTGGATGGCAACGGTGCCACACTCACCGCTATCGCCCAAATCATGCAGCAATTGGGTGCCGTCAACGCGCTTAACCTTGATGGCGGCAGCTCAACCACGCTGTATCTGGGTGGGCAACTGCTCGATCGTCTGCCCCGCAACGCCGCCCGCGTTCACAACGGTATCGGCGTAGTGATTCAACCAAAGTGATTTAACCAAAGTGATTCAACCACATAGGTGAACCTGAGGTTAGTTAAAGTTAGCTTGGGGCAACCTACGCCTGTATGAAGATTGCGTGTAAATTCTTTCAACCAGGTTCATACGGGCAAAACTGCGCCAAGGAATTTGTTAGTGTTGTCGTCGGAAGCAAGCCATCTATCGACCGCTGCTTCCTTCTGTGCGCCTTTGCCTACATCATTCAGACTCTAGTCTGGAAACTGTTCGCAAGAGACAGCTTTTCGATCGAGACTTTATTATTTCTAGTAAAACACTCCTCAAGGAGACAGTCATCATGGTTCAATCCAAAGAAAGCCACCAAATCTCTTCCCTGACGCTGCCTCTCACCAGTGCTCCAACAACAGTTGCAGCCACAGAATTAAGACCTTGGGGCTCTTTCACCACTCTAGAAGAGGGGCGGGGCTATAAGATTAAGCGCATTGAGGTCAAGTCAGGTCATCGTTTGAGCCTACAGATGCACCACCATAGAAGCGAACATTGGATTGTGGTCTCTGGAACCGCAAAAGTCGTCTGCGGCGATCGAGAACACATCCTGAGCAGTAATCAGTCTACTTACGTGCCTCAATGCACGACCCATCGGCTAGAAAATCCCGGTGTGATTCCACTCATCTTAATTGAAGTGCAAAACGGAGAATATCTGGGAGAAGACGATATTGTCCGCTTCCAAGATGATTATTCACGCGCCCAATAAAACTGGTGGCTGCGATTGGCTTGCCCAGGTTCGCTCGTCGCTGTCCCAGCCCTCATCTTCAGAAGGCTACTCTGAGCCTTTGCCGCAGCTCTTCCATCGCTTCACAGTGCTGTAGGGTAAACTCAGGGTAGTTTTCTCTCTCGACCAACTGCAATGATACATCTCAGCCAAGCTGCCATCAGCGAAGTTCTGCGCGTGAAAGCAAAGCGAAACGATCCCAAGCTTCTGTTTCGCCTCAGCGTACAGCCGAGCGCCTGCTTAATGCTGTCTTATGCGATGACCTTGGACTCTGATGTGCGGTCAGATGACCAGCTTTTCAACTGCGACGGAGTGCAGGTCGTGGTTGATGTTCAGAGTCTCCCAGCCATCAATGGTCTCACTTTAGACTATTCTGAAGATCTGACGGGGGGAGGCTTTCGCTTTCATAACCCCAATGCGCTCCGAAGTTGTGGTTGCGGTAATTCCTTTTCTCTCGGCGAGACAACACCCTAGTAGTCCGTCAACTAAAATTTGACGGGTAAACCAAAGCTGGGAAAATTTGAAGGTGTGTGTTTTGAGGGTTTTCAACCCGTCAAAAAAATCTTGACAGAAAACTAGGTCGATCGCGCCCATTGGTAGAGAGCTTGTTGGTAGAGAGCTTGTTGGTAGAGAACCAAGCGACGATACCTTAAGGGCTGAGTCCAAAAAGAGGTTGACACTGGCTAGATATTGTCGGTAACATTAGAGTTTGTAAAAAGATAGTCAAGGGAACCGCGCAAGTTTCACACCATGCCAACTATTCAGCAACTCATTCGCACTGAGCGTCAGAAAACGCAGAAGAAAACTAAATCCCCCGCTTTGAAGAGTTGCCCTCAACGTCGTGGTGTCTGTACGCGGGTCTATACAACAACGCCCAAGAAGCCCAATTCGGCGCTACGTAAGGTGGCTAGGGTTCGCCTCACGTCCGGTTATGAGGTCACCGCTTACATTCCTGGAATCGGGCACAACCTGCAGGAGCATTCTGTTGTCATGATCCGGGGCGGTCGTGTGAAAGATCTTCCGGGCGTGCGTTATCACATTATTCGCGGCACTCTAGACACCGCTGGAGTTAAAGACCGTAAACAGGCTCGCTCTAAGTACGGTGCCAAGCGTCCTAAGAAAGCCTAACAGCAGCATGAGCGCTTGATTACATTGAGTTTTTGGGTCTTCTCCCAGCATTTCCCAACTGTCTTTCTGTTTACTGTAACTTTCTGCTTGAGTAGATTGCTGTTAAGCAGGTTTTCTAGAATCTGATAGACTAGACCACTAGCTCTATTGCTACCGTCCACCTCAGCGCTAATTCTCCACGTTCTACTTTTTCAAGGTCTACTATGTCTCGTCGCACTGCTATTCAGAAACGTTCTGTCCCCCCCGATCCCGTCCATAATTCTCGGTTAGTGAGTATGATGGTTCGACGCATCATGCATCATGGCAAGAAGTCAGTTGCTTCTCACATCATTTATGATGCATTTGAGGCGATCGCGCAGCGCACTGGCTCCGATCCGATCGAGGTTTTTGAGCGGGCGGTGAAGAACGCAACTCCCTTAGTAGAAGTGAAAGCACGTCGGGTTGGTGGGGCGACGTATCAGGTGCCTATGGAGGTTCGTTCTGAGCGGGGAACTGCGCTGGCATTGCGGTGGTTGATTCAGTATTCACGCCAGCGCCCAGGGCGCACTATGGCAGGTAAGCTCGCTAACGAACTTATGGACGCTGCCAATGAAACAGGTAGCGCTATCCGTAAGCGAGAGGAAACGCACCGCATGGCTGAAGCAAACAAGGCGTTTGCTCACTACCGCTACTAAATTTGTGGTGTAAGAACCGCCCCTCAATGCCACTGAGAAAAGTATAAAATCTTGATAGACGCAGTAGTTCAGTAGCGACTGCCGCAGAGCATAAGGAGGTAGTTGTGTCACGTACCGTTCCGATTGAACGAGTTCGCAATATTGGAATCGCCGCTCATATTGATGCGGGCAAAACCACCACGACCGAACGTATTTTGTTCTACTCCGGCGTGGTGCATAAAATTGGTGAGGTTCACGAAGGAACCGCTACCACCGACTGGATGGCGCAGGAGCGGGAGCGTGGCATCACAATTACAGCGGCTGCGATTAGCACAAGTTGGAAAAACCACCAAGTCAACATTATCGACACGCCGGGTCACGTAGATTTTACGATCGAAGTTGAACGCTCCATGCGCGTACTGGATGGGGTGATTGCTGTTTTTTGCTCGGTTGGAGGTGTGCAGCCACAGTCCGAAACCGTTTGGCGGCAGGCTGATCGCTACAAGGTGCCCCGGATTGTGTTTGTCAATAAGATGGATCGCACCGGAGCAAATTTTTACAAAGTGTACGGGCAAATCCGCGATCGCCTGCGCGCGAACGCAGTGCCGATTCAACTACCCATTGGCAGCGAAAACACTTTACGGGGCATTGTCGATTTGGTACGGATGCGTGCTTTTATCTACAACAACGACCTTGGAACAGACATTGAGGAAGTAGATATTCCTGAAGAGGAACAAGCCTTCGCAGCGGAATACCGCACCAAATTGGTTGAGTCTGTTGCAGAGACCAACGACACCCTGACTGCAAAATACCTGGAAGGCGAAGAGCTGACCGAAGCCGAAATTAAGGCGGCGCTTCGGAAGGGGACAATTGAAGGTACGATTGTGCCCATGCTCTGTGGCTCTGCCTTCAAAAATAAGGGCATTCAACTGATGCTGGATGCTGTGATTGATTACCTTCCGGCTCCTGTTGATGTTCCAGCTATTCAAGGTCACTTGGCTGATGGCACAGTGGCTGAACGTCACGCTGATGACAACGAGCCGATGTCTGCTCTCGCCTTCAAAATCATGGCTGATCCCTACGGTCGTCTGACCTTTATCCGGGTTTACTCTGGCGTTTTGAAGAAAGGCAGCTACGTCCTTAACTCGACTAAGGATAAGAAAGAGCGGGTTTCCCGTTTGATTATTCTCAAGGCGGACGATCGGATTGAGGTGGACGAAATGCGAGCGGGCGATTTAGGCGCTGTTTTGGGTCTCAAAGATACGTTCACAGGCGATACTATTTGCGATGATGATGCGCCTGTGATCTTAGAGTCTCTCTTTATCCCAGAGCCAGTTATTTCAGTTGCCGTAGAGCCGAAGACAAAGCAAGATATGGAGAAGCTCTCGAAGGCGCTCCAATCATTGTCTGAAGAGGACCCTACGTTTCGGGTCAACGTTGATCCTGAAACGAACCAAACGGTGATCGCTGGGATGGGTGAACTCCACCTGGAGATTCTGGTCGATCGCATGCTGCGGGAGTTTAAGGTTGAAGCCAATGTGGGTGCCCCTCAGGTTGCGTATCGTGAAACCGTTCGTAAGCCTGTCCGAGCTGAAGGTAAATTCATTCGGCAAAGTGGTGGTAAGGGACAATATGGTCATGTTGTGATTGAGTTAGAACCCACTGAGCCAGGCAGCGGCTTTGAATTTGTCTCGAAGATTGTTGGTGGTTCTGTGCCTAGAGAGTACATTAATCCGGCCGAACAAGGCATGAAGGAAGCTTGTGAATCAGGTATCCTGGCGGGCTATCCCGTGATTGACCTCAAAGCCACGTTGGTTGATGGTTCTTATCACGATGTCGATTCTTCTGAGATGGCGTTCAAAATTGCTGGATCGATGGCAATCAAGAGCGCTGTAATGAAGGCTTCACCTGTCCTTTTAGAGCCTATGATGAAGGTTGAAGTCGAGGTTCCCGAAGACTTTCTTGGTCCTGTCATGGGTAATTTGATCTCACGCAGAGGTCAAATTGAAGCACAAGGAGTTGAGCAGGGACTTGCCACCGTAACCACAAAGGTTCCGCTGGCAGAGATGTTTGGATATGCTACAGATATACGGTCAATGACTCAGGGTCGGGGCATATTCACAATGGAGTTTAGCCACTATGATGAGGTGCCTCGCAGCGTGGCTGAAACGATCATTGCTAAAAGTAAAGGGAACGCATAATCAGGAAGAGGAATAAGTAACTCATGGCACGCGCAAAGTTTGAACGGAATAAACCCCACGTTAATATCGGTACTATTGGTCATGTTGACCATGGTAAAACAACGCTGACGGCTGCAATTACAATGACGCTGGCGGCTCTGGGACAAGCGGCAGCCAAAAAGTACGATGAAATTGATGCTGCACCCGAGGAGAAAGCACGGGGCATTACAATCAATACAGCCCACGTTGAGTATGAAACGGCTGATCGCCATTATGCACACGTCGATTGCCCTGGGCACGCCGACTATGTGAAGAACATGATTACTGGAGCCGCACAAATGGATGGCGGCATCCTGGTTGTGTCGGCGGCTGATGGACCCATGCCTCAAACTCGTGAGCACATTCTTCTAGCGAAACAGGTTGGTGTTCCCCAGCTAGTTGTCTTTTTGAATAAGAAAGACATGGTTGATGATGATGAGCTGTTAGAGCTAGTTGAGCTAGAAGTTCGCGAACTGCTGAGTTCGTATGACTTCCCGGGTGACGAAATCCCAATCGTAGCTGGCTCTGCGCTGCAAGCGCTAGAAGCGATGTCCGCTAGCCCTAAAACCAAGCGCGGCGAAAACGAGTGGGTTGACAAAATCTATGAACTCATGGATAATGTCGATTCTTACATTCCTACTCCAGAGCGTGATATCGACAAGCCCTTCTTGATGGCGGTGGAAGATGTTTTCTCGATCACGGGTCGGGGCACAGTTGCTACAGGTCGGATTGAGCGGGGTGAAGTCAAGGTTGGCGACACGGTTGAGTTAGTTGGTATCCGTGACACTCGTTCTACTACAGTAACGGGTATTGAAATGTTCAAGAAGAGTCTTGAAAAAGGCATGGCTGGCGATAATGCGGGTGTGCTGCTGCGGGGTCTACAAAAAGACGACATTGAGCGGGGCATGGTTATTGCCAAGCCAAAATCGATTACGCCTCACACAAAGTTTGAGTCTGAAGTATACATTCTGAAGAAGGAAGAAGGTGGTCGTCATACGCCATTTTTCCCTGGCTATCGCCCTCAATTCTATGTGCGGACGACTGACGTGACTGGCACAATTAGCGACTTCACGACCGACGAAGGCGACGAAGCCGAAATGGTAATGCCAGGCGATCGCATCAAAATGACCGTTGATCTTATCAACCCGATCGCGATCGAGCAGGGTATGCGCTTTGCGATCCGTGAAGGTGGGCGTACGGTTGGAGCTGGCGTTGTCGCTAAGATCCTAAAGTAGGTTGGTGTGAGCGGTCGGGTTAAAGCTGACCGCTCACAATACCTGATTGTTTTTTAAGTAATGCGATTGCTGGAGTAGCTAACCGCTCACCGCTAATCTCTTCCTAGCTACCAGAACCTTGACAATTTAGAATTATTCCAATGGCAACTATCCAGCAGCAAAAGATTCGTATTCGACTGAAAGCCTTTGATCGCCGCCTACTCGACACATCCTGCGAAAAAATCGTGGACACAGCAAACCGTACCAATGCGACTGCGGTTGGTCCGATTCCCCTTCCTACCAGACGTCGCATTTACTGTGTCCTTCGTTCGCCCCACGTAGACAAGGATTCGCGTGAGCATTTTGAAACTCGCACTCATCAGCGCATCATTGACATTTATCAGCCTTCCTCAAAGACGATCGATGCTTTAATGAAGCTGGACTTGCCAGCCGGTGTAGATATCGAAGTTAAGCTCTAGAAAGGCATGGGGTGGGGCTTACCTACCCCGTTTTTGGAAGTTGCGCTTTGTGAACGACTACGTATACATACAAATAGTCTTTTTGTATTGATGTCTTTTATACTCCGTTTTAGTTGGCAAGAATTGCCCTGTTGCCGCCACTCTTCAGTTTAGATACGGTACAGTAGACGAAGAAGTACTGTCTCTAACCTGATAAACAATGGCACCTTCTTCATCGATCGCGGTTCGAGAGCTTCCTCTTTTTCCCCTGCCCGAAGTGGTTCTGTTTCCAGGGCGACCCCTGCCACTCCATATTTTTGAGTTTCGCTACCGGATTATGATGAACACAATCTTGGAAGGCGATCGGCGCTTTGGTGTTGTCATGTGGGATCAGACCCAAGGCAAGCCGGCTGCGATCGGCTGTTGTGCTGAGATTGTTGAGTTTCAGCGCTTGCCAGACGATCGAATGAAAGTTTTGACGCTTGGGCAGCAGCGCTTCAGAGTTCTAGAGTACGTTCGCGAAAAGCCTTACCGTGTTGGACTGGTAGAGTGGATTGAAGATCACCCACCCGAAAACGACTTAGATCCATTGGCAAGCAGCGTTTCACAGTTACTTCAAGACGTGGTTCGTCTTTCGGCAAAGCTGACTGGGCAAGAAATTGAACTGCCTGAAACAATGCCTGACCTACCGATCGAACTGTCTTATTGGATTGCCAGCAATCTCTATGGTGTTGCTGATGAGCAGCAAGCGCTTCTAGAGATGCAGGACACAGCGGTTCGGTTGGAGCGCGAAGCGGAGATCTTAACGTCAACCCGGAACCATCTTGCCGCTCGAACGGTGCTAAAAGACACGTTGGATGACACCCTGAAGTAGCTCAAAGGTTGGAAGATAACCTTTGCATGCTACTGACGATAGTCAGCGTGGGTCATTCCCCATACTGACAGCTCTAGTTTTGTATTTCTACATACATTTGGGTGAAATTACTTAGCGAGAACTTTAACTAACTCAGGGCTGTGCGTAAAGTTTCCGCGAAATGGGGGTTTTACGTTGGGCATAACCGAGAATCCACGGCTATCGTTGGTTGCATGAGCTGAAATTCTCTTGGTTACTACTCTCAGTCAAGGTTTACTTATGCAGAATGTCCTCGTTCGTCCTCAAACTGCGGTTATCCAACCCTCTGGTTCTCTTCATTCTGGGAACGTAATCACGTTTCAACATCAGTTGAATGCAGCGATCGTATCTGAACAGCATTCGGGCTTACTAGTTGATATGGCTCAAGTTGAGTCAATCGATAGTGATGGGCTGATGGCTCTGGTTTCTGGGTTAAGCATGTCACAGCGTTTGAATAAGCGGTTCAGCCTCTGCTCTGTTTCGCATTCGGTTCGGATCATTCTTGAATTAACTCAGCTCGATCGTGCCTTTGAGATTTTGGAAGGACGTTCCACGCCTACGGAAGCAATGGTTTGAGCCGCGATCGACTTGATCGAGTGAGTAGACAGCGGAGCTGAGTCGGTTTAGTTGGTTTTGCTGGCTTCATGCGTCAAACCACCACCTCCTTGCAACCGTTAATCCGAGTAACATTGGTATATTAACCAGTGCCAGAGATTGATTGATGCACTGGATGTAGGAAGGAGTTCGCTGTGACGGTTGCTGTTGACGCTTTACTGACCCCAGAGATTTTGAAACCTGCCCGGTATTTGGGTAATGAATTGGGATCTGTGCATAAACCCTGGGATGCGGCAACCGTTCGTTGGGTGCTTACCTATCCAGAGCTTTATGAAGTGGGTGCTTCTAACCTGGGGCACATCATCCTTTACAACATCCTGAATGCTCAGCCCCGTCAGTTGTGCGATCGCGCTTACCTGCCTGGATCGGATTTGGCAATGAAGCTGCGCTCCACCCAAACGCCTCTGTTTGCGGTTGAGTCACGGCGCTCCTTAAGCGACTTCGATATTCTGGGCTTTAGCCTCAGCTATGAACTCGGTGCAACTAACATTCTTGAGATGCTGGTGCTGGCTGATATACCGCTGACGTGGAGAGAACGACAGCAAGTACACCGCAGAGACACAGAGGTGCAGAGAGGCATCGCGGATGCTTCACAGACGGCAATTGAGTCTCCGATTCACGGTGCTTACCCGCTGGTTTTTGCGGGTGGACAAACGGCAACGTCTAACCCAGAACCCTATGCCGACTTTTTTGACTTCATTGCGCTGGGGGATGGCGAGGAACTGTTGCCAGAGATTGGTCTAGTTTTGGAAGAGGGAAAAGCAGCCGGATTGAGCCGGGAAGCACTTTTGCTGGATCTAGCTCAAGTCCCTGGTGTTTACGTACCCCAGTTTTACGATGCGGCTCCTGATGGTTCAGTACAGCCAAACCGCCCCGGTGTGCCTGCTCGCATTTTGCGGCGAGTCGCAACTCCGATGCCAGCTTATTCGATTGGTTTGGTGCCGTATGTCGAAACTGTGCACGATCGCCTGACCGTCGAGATTCGTCGAGGCTGTACACGGGGCTGTCGCTTTTGCCAACCCGGAATGCTGACGCGTCCTGCACGGGATGTGGAGCCAACAGCGGTGGTGGACGCGATTGAGCAAGGTATGCGAGCGACTGGCTACAACGAGTTTTCGCTGCTGTCGCTGAGCTGCTCAGACTATCTGGCCTTGCCTGCTGTGGGCATGGAGATTAAAAACCGTCTCAAAGATGAAAACATTTCGCTGCAATTGCCTAGCCAACGCGTCGATCGCTTCGACGAAAATATTGCGAACATTCTGGGCGGTACACGTCAGTCTGGTCTGACGTTCGCGCCCGAAGCTGGAACTCAACGGTTGCGAGATATCATCAATAAGGGCTTGACGAACGAAGAACTCTTACGGGGCATTAAAACTGCCTGGGGGCAAGGCTGGGAGAAGATCAAGCTTTATTTCATGATTGGTCTTCCAGGCGAGACGGATACTGATGTCGTCGGTATTGCCGAGACCGTGCGCTGGCTGCAACAGGAATGTAGCGCGAAAGGCAGGAAAAGGCTGCACTTTAATCTCACCATTTCTAATTTCACGCCTAAGCCTCACACACCTTTTCAGTGGCATTCGGTTTCAACCGTAGAATTTGCACGCAAGCAACGGCTGCTCAAAGAAGAATTTCGTTACCTTCGAGGGTTGAAGGTCAACTTTACAGATGTTCGACTCTCAGCGATGGAAGATTTTGTTGGCAGGGGCGATCGCCGCCTGTCGTCTGTCATCCAGCGGGCGTGGGAACTGGGGGCTGGGATGGATGCCTGGTGGGAAAGCCTCGATCGCGCGTTTGCGGCCTGGACACAGGCGATCGCAGAATCAGGGCTGGATTGGAAATATCGCCAGGTTGAGAAGGGTGAGTGGAATGTGTTTACGGATTCAGGAGTCAGTCTTCCCAAAGCGTTAGCCAACGGGAGTCAGGAGTCAGAATCTTCAACCTTTAACCTTCAAGCTCCAGGCTCCAATGCTCTTGACGCTGTTCTCCCCTGGGATCATTTGGATACAGGTATCGATAAACAGTGGCTCAAAGAGGACTTGCAGCGGGCGTTACAGGCTTCTACAGTACCAGATTGCTCGTTTGAAGGCTGCTCCCATTGTGGCGTTTGCAGCACTGACTTTGGGCACAATGTGGTCGTGCCACCGCCTGCGATACCACCGTTTGCGGGTCATTTTGTACCGAATCAGCAGCGAGTGCAGCGGCTGCGGGTCTGGTTGGGCAAACACGGTGAAATGGCGCTGGTGAGCCATCTTGATTTAGTGCGTTTGTTCGATCGCGTGGTGCGACGGGCTGCTTTGCCGATCGCCTTCACTGGGGGTTTTCATCCCGGACCGCGTATCATTCCTGCCAGTGCGCTGCCGCTAGGTTGCACCAGCTCCGGCGAAATTTTTGATTTTGAACTCACTGAAGCCGTGGATTTGACCATCTTTCGGTCAAGGCTAGCAGCGCACCTGCCGGCTGAAATGCCCATCTATCGTGTGGAGACAGTGGCTATCAGCGCACCTGCCGCTACTCAACTGTTAGAGCAGGCAGAGTACGTGCTTACGGTTGGGGTTGCAGTCGATGAAGAGGCCGCAACACAGCCGTCTCAGCAGGTATGGCAGCAATGGATAGATGATATCCAGCGCAGCGATGCGATCTGGTTTGAGCACACCACCAAGTCAGGCAAAACGCAGAACGTAAATCTGCGCGATCGTCTGGTGAGCCTGAATGTTGAGGCGCTAGTCGATGGAGCGTCGATCGCCCTTCGGTATGTGGGTAGCCATCGCAATGATGGTACATTGCTGCGTCCCGATCACGTCATTTACATGTTGGAACAAGCCTCAGACCGGGAATTGCAGCTCTTGCACGTACACCGCGATCGTCTCATTTTGGCAATACCAAAGCCTTAGACCAAGGCAGCAGCAGGTACGGTCGTGGTTGGTTTGCGCTTTAAAAGTAGTCCAAGCCTAAAACCCCCTCCTTCAACCTAAAACGTTCTCACTGCTCACTGCTTCAGTGATTGATTCTTCAATTTTAGTGGCAGAGAAATCTGTACACGCTATAATTCAGTTCAACAGAGACTGCTGCGGGTTGAAGACTCTTAGGGGTACCGCTAAGTGAACCAGCACTTGGTGCTGGATGCAGTTCTCTCCACCAGACTTCCCGTCTATTTTCATCAAGTTCGATACCTTCTCTCGTAGACAGGTATAGGCTTGCTTCAATCGATCGTTAATTCAGTGGTCTTCGCCATCATTTACCATTCTGAGGCTGCTAGAGACGGCTTTGCCTCAGAGCGGGAACAGCTTCACAGCCACTGCGTCATCTCAGAGCTTACACACTACGCAGTGGCTCATCTGCACGAGCACACGCGAGAGGACTGCCAAACGACCTCCTCCCGCTGCCGCCAACTCTTGAGGAAATTGAATGTCTAAGCAAATCGTTATCGCTGAGCAGCATCGGATTGCTGCCGTTTTTTCGGAAGATCAGATTCAAGAGCTTATTGTTGCCACTGGTAGCCATCAAGTGAGTGATGTCTATCTCGGCATTGTGGAGAACGTTCTACCCGGTATTGATGCTGCGTTTGTCAATATTGGTGACAGTGAACGCAACGGGTTCATCCACGTCACTGATTTAGGTCCACTGAAACTGCGCCGGATGGCTGGCTCCATTACGGAGTTGTTGGCTCCCCAGCAAAAAGTGCTGGTACAGATTATGAAGGAGCCAACGGGGAATAAGGGACCCCGGTTAACGGGTAATATTTCACTGCCAGGACGTTATCTGGTGCTGATGCCCTCTGGCAAGGGAGTCAATCTTTCTCGCCGCATTCGGAGTGAGAATGAACGCAATCGATTGCGGGCGTTAGCAATCCTGGTTAAACCCGCAGGTATGGGTATTGTCGTCCGTACCGAAGCAGAAAACATGCCTGAAGATGCCATCATTGAGGATTTAGAAACGCTGCAAAAGCAGTGGGAAACGGTGCGTGAAGAGGCGGTCAACACGCGCGCTCCTGCTTTGCTGAACCGGGATGATGACTTTATTCAGCGGGTGCTGCGCGATGTGTATAGTGCTGACGTGAACCGGATTGTCGTGGATTCTCATACCGGGTTAAAACGGGTCAGGCAGCAGTTAACTAACTGGGGCGGTGGTGAATTGCCACGGGGGGTTTTAATTGATCACCATCGCGAGCGTGCCCCTATCATGGAGTATTTTCGCATCAACGCTGCCATCCGTGAGGCACTCAAACCGCGCACTGATTTGCCGTCTGGTGGCTATGTCATCATTGAGCGTACAGAAGCCCTGACCGTGATTGACGTAAACTCCGGCTCGTTTACACGCTCTGCGACTGCCCGCGAAACCGTGCTTTGGACGAATTGTGAAGCTGCCACGGAAATTGCTCGCCAGCTTCGACTCCGCAACATCGCTGGCATTATCATTGTCGATTTTATTGACATGGATCAGCGTCGTGACCAACTGCAAGTGTTGGAGCATTTTAACAAGGCGCTAAGAGCAGACAAGTCACGACCGCAGATTGCTCAACTTACTGAGCTTGGGTTGGTAGAGTTAACGCGTAAACGCCAGGGCAAGAACATCTACGAGATTTTTAGTCGCGCCTGCCCTACCTGCGGTGGTTTAGGGCACTTAGTACATCTGCCCGGAGACAACGATGCGACAGAGGGCGATGTTGTGGAACGTCCAGCGGCCGTATCGCTGCGAGAATCGCGCACCACCGATCGCAGCATTACGGGGCGTGGGCGTGGACGGGATCTAGTGCTGCCTAATGTTGCCAGTTCGCTAGAGACAACATGGGAAGACCGTAGCGAAGACCTGGAAGATGCTGATGAGATGCAAGAGCTTGGTCTTAATCATCCGAGCTACCAGGAGCTTGGCGGCAATAATCGTCGTCGTCGCCGCCGTCGTCCTGGCGAGGACGGACGAGCAGACGGACGAGCAGACGGACGAGCAGATGGACGGGCAGACGGACGAGCAGATGGACGGGCAGCGAGTCCGTCGTATGCCAGTGCTCCCACGCTAAAGCTTGACCCAATTGCTGATGGAGAGCCAGTTTCGACCGCAGATGTGCCATTTATCAGTCGTTCTGATCGCCCAGAGCGTCCGGCTCGAGGTCGCGGGAGTCGGGGGCGGAGCAGTCGTGAGGGCACCTCGCCAGAGTTGTTGACCAGCCGGGAGGTCGTTTCTACTAAAGAACTGGAACCAGCAAGCGATGCGACTGATGTACTAGAGGCAACTCCAGAGTTGGGCTATCCCGAAGAGCGGCGTGGTCGATCGAGGCGTGAATCATTGCGGTTACCGCAAGAGCCACCAGAAATCATTGCGGTCGAGATGACCCCCGAAGAGCAAGAAGTCTATGCCTGGATGGGGATTTCACCACTTGTGCTGTCCCATCAAGACGTAAAAAACCCAAAAGCAGCGATTATTTCAGTGGTCTTACCAGGAGAGGCTCCTGCACCCACAATAGAACCCGAACAAATGACGCTAACCTCGCAATTGGAGCCTGTTGCGATGCCGTCCAAACCGAAACAACGGGTTGTTGAACCCGACGTGGAGCCAGAGCCAGAACCTGCCCCTGCTATGATCGACCAGTCTGAGCTGTTTCAGCCTGAAGTCGACGATCGTCCAAGCTCAGGGTTGGAGGCAGTGGACACATCGGATTTAGATGCCGTTGACGCTAATGGTACGCCGATTATGCGCCGTCGTCGCCGTCGTTCTTCGGCAGCTACGTCAGACTAAGCGGTTGCTTAGAATCGCTCCAGTGAGCTTCAAGTGCGCAACCGCAGCCTTTGCAGAACGTTTGGACTCGGAAGAGAGGATGCATAGATTGGCGGTGGCAGTCAGCGCTGCCTTGTTTCAACCATGACACGCAAAGACCGCCTTCAGACACAGCAGCTACCACTGGCTGACTGGGTTCATGTGTACCCTTCAAATACCATAGTCGCTGGTGTTGATGAGGTAGGACGGGGTGCCTTGTTTGGTCCTGTTGTTGCGGCAGCCGTGATTTTGTCTGCCGATGCCGTGACCAAACTCACTGATGCAGGCGTGACTGACAGCAAGCTCCTGTCAGCAGACCGTCGGCTCGCTTTGGCAAAGCAGATTCGTGCTGGGGTTGTGGCGTATCAGATACGCTATGCATCTGTCTGGGAAATCGATCGCTTGAACATTCTCCAAGCCTCTCTTTTAGCGATGAAGCGTGCTGTGCTCAAGCTGGAGGTGACACCAGAATTGTGCCTGGTGGACGGCAACCAGTTAATTCCAGGGCTTCCATTACCGCAGCAGACGCTCGTGAAAGGAGACCAACGATCGTTAGCAATCGCCTCTGCCAGCATTCTGGCGAAAGTCTGGCGTGACGAGTTGATGACGCGCTTAGCGGTCAAGTATCCTCATTACAATTTGGTCTCCAATAAGGGCTATGGTACATCTGCCCATCGGCTAGCCCTGCAAACGCACGGACTATCGCGTTTACATCGTCGATCGTTCAGCCCGTGCCGTCTAGCCGTAGAGACCAACAGTGAGCTTTAGCATCAGGCGAGTGGGCTATGGGTGGGCATTGAAGTCTTCGCTATGGAAGGCAGCAGCGGTTCTGCCACTGCCCAGGCGCGGTAGTCGACCAACAGGTTGTGTATCAAACGCTGCTTGACGGTCACCAGCACGCTTTTAAGCAAACCGTTGCCCGTTGCTTCAAGAATCGGCTTTGGGGTAAGCGCGATCGGCATGGGAACATCGACCTGCACGACCAAATTTGCGTTGCCCTTCAAGGTGGTTACATCAGCGGCTTGAAAGGGCTGAAGCGTGCCTTCCAGGTTTAACTTAAACCGTTGATTGATGTATTGAACGCCTCGAATTTCGCAGCCTGTAGACTGTACATGTACTGTGCCATCTGGCTCTGCCCAAACTCGTAAATCCACGATCGGCTGAATGGTCAGCGTTAGAAAATTCAGTGGACGCATCTTCAAGCGAAAAACTTCATCAGTTAGTTGCTCAATCTGGCTAAATGCTGCCAAAGCGCTTACAAGGCGCTGAGGTTGGCGCAGGTAGTGCTGAATCGGAATTGGCTGCTCTGAAACCACCATTTCAACAGTTTGAGAGGCAGTAAAGCGACTGTACATAGCTGAAAACCACAAAGGGATAGCAGTTAGATCTAAGTAATACTGTTGATCTTAGACAAATGTGTAGGAACAGAACTGCATCTTTTTAAGTAGATCCACTCTCTTCCCTGTAAAAGACTATTCTTGCAGAATTTCTGAGTCATAATCCCTTTTGCCTAAAAAGGGTGAGGAGGACAGTTAATAAGAGTTTTACTGCTATGTCTTCTTCGCGCCCATTCGGTGGAGCCACTGAGCGATGGGTATGCAAGCAAAAACCCCAAAGCAAGCCCTGGGGTTAAATGATGTCATGCAAGCTATGGTCGATCGCTGAGCTTCGTCTGCTTGACCTCAAAGACTAACCTTTTCGCCAACGCTTACAGCTTCATATGAACTCTCTAGACGCATAATGCGCTTCGCTTGGGCAGAAAAGGCGTTTATATCTAGTCGATCAACAATCAGCGCATCCGTAGAGAACAGACCACCACCGTTGATTGTAAAGAACAAGAAGCAAGCAGCGTAAACGGCAGACAATTCTAGATATGGAATGCTGAAGCCAGCTACCAGAATGTGGTGGTAGATCGCGACGCACATGGTTGAGAAGAGACCGAATGCCGCTGGGCGAGTCAACAGCCCAAGCGCGAGTAGAGGCGCACCAATCAGTTCAGTAAAAGCGGCAATGTAACTGAAGAAGATCGGAAAGGGCAAGCCGATGACCTCGACATAGGCTTGGGCAAAGCTCTCAATATTACCAAGCTTGTCCAGTCCGTTGTGAATGATCATAATCCCCAAGATGGCGCGCAGGACTGCCAGAGACGTTTGCGACAAGAAGTTGGGGGCGAAGTTGGGCTTAAGAACAGCAGTTAAAAGTGGGATTATAGACATGATTTGGATTTCCGGGATGATTGCTTGCGAAGGTGTTTGGAAAACATATATTAACAAAGATAACATTAAGTATTAAGTTTTGCTAATGAAGTGGCACGATCGCTCATCTATGTCTCGGCACAAAATGATGCTGATGCAGCCGCAAGCTCCTTTTGTGTCCGCTCATGAACAACGTCATCCAGCACGAGCAATCGCCATCAAGAGAGGCGAGAGTGTCTGTGCCAGTGGAACGTCACGGGTTTTTCATACCAATTTAAAGCACGACGGCTACAGATCCAATCGCTGGGTAGGGGCAAGGCATTGCCTTGCCCCTACAAGATGTGTCGTCTTTTCAATTCAAACTGGTATCAGACGATCGTCTGAGCTAATGCCCAAGCGGGTTGCCTTAGAAGCTCAAGCTTTGGCAGCTTACAGCCATTCTCAGTAGGATGGGCATCGCATATTAATTGCCAGAATGCTTATGCCATCGCCTGTGTGAGCAATGCTCACCCTACAATTTGTGGTTTATTCATCTGGAAACCGCTGTAAAGTCGCGACTACAGCGGCAAAACCACGCGTGTCATAGTCCACGCAGGCAGGCTTCGTTTCTGTAGCCGCATTTATTTGCCTAACCCTTCTCAAACACCCCTAGAACACTGGTACAGCTTTGGGTTGTTCAGTCAGCCACTTCAGTGGGTGTTGTTGGCTTCACACGTTGCCCTTTTGTCAAAATTTGCGCTCTGGTCTCGCCGCGCTTAAACCCTAGCACATCAACGTAGTAGCGCTCTGGAGAGGCGGCAACCTGAATTTTTCGCCGTTCGCAAAGCCAGGACAAGCCCTCTAATGCAATCTTGCGTCGCGGTTCGTCAGGCATTTGTTTTGCTTGCTGCAAGTTTGCCTTCAACGCTGGTGGCAGGTCACCGTTTTCAGGACTCAGCTCAAACGGCGGCTGAAACACCAATGAGTCCAATAGCCCTTGAAAGCCCAAAAAAGCCAGCCGATAAATCAGTAAGTTACTCAGGCGACCGTAGAAGTAACCGCCATGGACATCGACTCCAACACCCTTACCGGGATCACTGGAGAAATCAACATACGCTTTGAGCAGTTTTGTGTAGTCGAAGAACTTGAGCGGCGATCGCTGTCTCTCACAAATGAGAACATTGATTTCTTGATCATTACGTTTTGGATACGTCGTAAGGTCTCGATACTCAGTGCAATCGAAGTAGGTAAATAAATCGGCGATCGACTCAGGATCTTGTGTTGCTGTAGCAAGAGACTCTTCATCTTTAGTGCTGTGCGTTCTGAAAGCCTCTCGCTTCTTCTGACCCTCGTGCCCGATGCTCCGAGTATCGCGCTCAAGCGTTTGTACGCCAATAAAATTCAGCAGTGGCGAGGGTTTTGCTCCACTCACCAGTTCCTGAAGATTGATAATGCCATAAACGCTTTGGTTAGAAAGATTTTGTTTGACCACATCCAAATTTACAGTGACGTTCCCTAAACGAAAGCCTTGAGCACGAGTACTGGCTGGAAACGAAAAATAATTAGCTGTTGTTGATGCCAGTCGCAAGGCTAAGTCGCCCTCACTACTAAAGAGATACGCTTCCTCAAAGCGTCTTAGTGACGAACGCAAAAAGTTGGTACGACCAGAAATAATAGTCATGAGGGGAATGTCAGGCGAAATCAGAATTAAACGCCCTAGCGCAAAGGCACGACCAATATGAGGAGACGGAAATTTCTCTAAACTTTTTTTATCACCAATAGCAGCCGGGTCAAACACATCAGAAAGAATACGAATCGCCTGTGTGGTAACGAAACCACCCATACTATGACCGATGAAGGTTAACCGAATACGCGACTTTTCTCGCTCCCAATAACTTGCAGCCTTGCGAAAATCGGCTGCGGTATACGTTGGTTTTTCAGCGCTAACAAAGCTGGCGTAAATTTTTAGAAAAACAGCATCGTTTAGAGGCGCGAGATCACCCTGCTTCAGCGTTGGTAGCAACAAATTAAAGGCAGCGTCATTGCGATCGCTCACTAATGCTGGTTCATTCTCGATCGCTTCCCACGTTTTTCTCACCGCTTTTGCCAAAAGATCAGGAGCCAAGCTGGAGCCTTCATCTGTTGCTGCGATCACGGTTTCAAACAGCGAATCATTGATGTGACGCTTGGTGATGCCTAAATCAAGCTGTCGAATAAATTCGACTAAATCGGGGACACCAAAGTTGGTGGCGCGATAGGCATCCCGAAAATAAACAATGATTCGCAAAAGGTAGAGTGTTGTCACTAACACTGACATGGCAACACCAAAAATTATGCCGATTGCAGAAAGAAGATCAATGAGCGGCGACGAAAAAATGATCAGTAAAAGTAGACCGATCGCCGCAATAATCAATCCGCTCCAAAAGAGAATTTTCAAGGCGATTGGTAAGGCTTTACCTGCGTCTTCAAAACTAGAAGGAACGCCCTCTGAGGGCCAACGGTAACCTAAATAAACAAAACTATTCGGCTTGTCGTAAATGGCTCTGTCTTGCTGATTCAGATATTTCCACGTCCCCTGCCAGCTCTCGTAAACATAATCTCTTCCCTCAACCTCTTTCTCGTCTTTAATAATTTTTTCAATACCTGTGTTGTAGCCATGAATTTGAATCACAAGTCCGGTGTAGCTTGTGTTTAGCTTCGTGTTTTGATACAAGGATTCAACAACGTCACTAACGGTTGGCACAGTGCCATCGGGTTTGCATTCGTCTTGTTCAATATTAATGGGCGCTGTACTACGCACGAAAAAGCCAGAAACGACTTCTGGCTTACTGCCAGGTGATTGCCCCCGCTTAAAATCATCAACCCAGACATCCATGTTGCAACCCTCATGATGTGACTAAATTTGAGCGTGCGCTGACTCGCGCCACAGCATCTAAAGCCTTAAAGTAAGGCGCTGCAATGTTTAAGGCGCTGTAAAAGCCTGTTTGGAAAAAGGCTGCTTGGATTTTAGCTTATGTATAAGCCATCTTGTTTTAATCCAACCAATGCAAGCAAGCTGTGATTGATCTTCACTCAGTGATACGTTAGGGTAAATGGGTTCATACGGCTTATGAGGTCAATCTGATGGAGGTCATCCCAGCGATCGATTTGCTGGAAGGGCGCTGTGTACGGTTATATCAGGGCGATTACACTCAGGCGGAGACGTTTGACGAGAATCCGGTTTCAGTCGCACGTCAGTGGGCAGATCAGGGTGCAACTCGTTTGCATGTAGTCGATCTGGATGGTGCGAAGGCAGGGCATCCTGTGAATGTGTCGGCGATCGAAGCGATCGTGCGGGCTGTTGATGTGCCGCTTCAGGTGGGGGGTGGCTTGCGCGATCGCGCCAGTGCTGCTGCTCTATTTAAGTTAGGCGTTCAGCGCATTATTTTAGGAACGGTTGCAGTGGAGCAGCCAGATCTCGTGCGCGAACTGTGCCAGGAGTTTCCAGAGCAAATTGTGGTGGGAATCGATGCCCGTAACGGACTGGTGGCAACGCGAGGCTGGCTAGAAACGTCTCAGGTAACCGCGATCGACCTGGCGCAACAAATGGCAGACTTTGGGATTGCAGCCATCATTTACACCGACATTCATCGTGATGGTACGTTGCAGGGTCCCAACCTGGACGCTTTAAGAGCGCTGGCAAACGGCGTTTCAGTGCCAATCATCGCCTCTGGTGGGATGAGAACCTTTGGGCGTTACAGGCGCGATTGTTGGACGTGCTCTGTATACGGGCGACATCGTACTGAAAGAAGCGCTACGAGCCGTGGGTCAGGGTCGCTGGCAGGATGTTCCACCCGATTTTGGCTCTTCAGCCTTGGCGTAAGGCAATGAGGAGGAGAAAACTTCTTAGCCTCAATGGAGCGCTAAGGTCTTCAAGTGTTCATACTGCTCGATTAACGGCGGTTGGAAACCGCAGCTACAGAGATCGAACCTGTCTATAGCCTTGCAGCATTCAAAAAACGCAGGTTGCAATCGCTTCCAGTGCTTCTCGTCTTTAGGCTGTCGTCGGGCTATGAGTGCATCACTCGGCTGCTTGCAAGGTCGCGAATGAGCGGTAGACGAGAGTGAATATAGTGGCTGTAGACCTTAGCTTCATCGTGATCGAGCGATCGCTGCGTTTTAAGCTGCTTGAGCAACCATTGTGCCAGACCGTTGTCGTCTAGATTGAGCAGCATTTGAGATTGACTCGTTTCGACTATGAACCAAAGTTGACGCAATATGGATGGGGACATACAACTTTTTCCAGATACAGGCTAGAACTGAGCGACGCAGAAGCTTCAGAGCTAAACTGTTAATCTAGTGTCGGGTCTTCTGGTCACTTTTGTCTACGCCCACCATAGCGAACCGACCGGAACCAAAAGCAGGATCACATAAGACAACACAAGAGTTACAAATCGCTTCATCATCCGATCCATAACTTGATGTACGTCTCATTTAACCGTTGCACTCACCGCCCTGCGTAAGCCTGCATCGGTTCTTTAATGAATCGGATGTAAAGATGTCGAAAGGTGGACTTAAGGACGCGGGGCAGTCCAAAGTCGATCGGCATCAGATGGTCGGGTAGTTTCCAGTCGGTTATCTGTAGCGACTGGGGGTGTAGCAACGGAAAGTGAATAGCTTCCATGGTGGAGGAAAGTCCCAGACGTTGAGATGCAGCTACCGTTGGCACTGAGGCTGGATCAACATTAAGAATACTCACCAGGGCGCGATCGAGCGCAAAGACATCGCTTGAAGCCGCTAATAGGTTGAGCCGACGGGGTTCACCACCGCTCGGGCCATTCCCTTCGTGACCGATAATACCATCCAGGATCGTCAGATCTGGGTTGATCGCCCGTGCCGTTTCTACCAGCATTTCGCCAAAGCGATCCCGATCTTTACCCGCTTCCATGTGCCACCAGGCTTTCATCTTGCCGGGAACGCACCCAAACAGATTTTTGACTCCCATTGTGAGAGTGAGCTGCATGTGCGATTTGACCTTGGGTAGATTGATCACCACATCAGCATCGATCGCCTCTTTGCTCAGCAATAAATGGTTAAACGCTGTGCTGACCGTCTCGTACCGTTTGCCATGAAACTCAACGATCGGTAAATTTAGCGCTTCAGTCATTGGTAGATAGCCGTTCGCTTTGGCAACGCCCTTTGCGCTTCCAAACGCTGGACCATCGCCTAAAAAGGGCTTACCACCCGCTTCCTGCACCATCTGCGCCACGCAGTAAACTATCTCTGGACGGGTAACGCACTCTTTACCGGGACGACCACCCGTCAGCAAGTTGGGCTTGAGGAGGACACGATCGCCCGGTTTCACAAACGCAGTCATGCCGCCAAGCGGCTCTAGTAAAGTCTCTAGTGCCTGACGCAGTTGGGTATGGTCATAGGACTGAGCGCGAAGCAAACTAACCGACGGTTGCACATCCATAGATTGATCCGTTTTCTAAGGGTTCAGTAGGGGCACAAGGCTTGCAACCTTATGATGCATGAGCGCGACTCAGTGGAGTGACGCGCTGGGCGTTCGCAAACACACCTTCACCGTGAATTTGGGCGATCGCAGGCTTTAGCTCAATTTTTGACACGTTAGCCCTGTTCACGCAAACCGTTTGATCGGCTAAATGGAAAAACCACCACTCTTTATCTAGAATACGTCGGATCTCTTGCTGCACTTCTTGCTCCAGCGCCATTGGGTCAGCGAATTGAGAAAAGGTATAGGTTTCCGTTTGACCATTCAAGTAGTAGATTGTGATCTGCATCTCATTGTTAGTCTGATTCTGCACAGCGGTTCCTCCTCGACGGTGTTTCGCAAACGATTAAAGGTCTCGTCAACGTCTATTGTTCTGGCGCGATCGATTGAACCTAGTCTCTGACAAAACCGTCCGTTGCGCCATGCCTTCTTCAAAAGAGCGCGTCATGTGCTGGCTCCCACAACCGTTAAGATAGAACTAACTGTTCCACAGTCGCAAGCTGAAAAGGTCTATGACTACTGCCGCTCCGGTAAAAACTCAGTATGAAGCTGTCATTGGGTTAGAAACACATTGTCAGCTCAGCACGCAAACAAAAATTTTCTCCAACAGTTCCACTGCCTTTGGAGCCACACCAAACACGCACATCGACCCAGTTTGCCTGGGTTTGCCTGGGGTGTTGCCAGTCTTGAATCAGAAAGTGCTGGAATATGCGGTAAAGGCAGGGCTGGCACTGAACTGTCAGATTGCGCCCTACAGCAAGTTCGATCGCAAGCAGTACTTTTACCCCGACTTGCCAAAGAACTACCAAATTTCGCAGTACGACTTGCCGATCGCCGAACATGGCTGGCTGGACATTGAGCTGTACGACAAGGAAACGGGCACCGCAACTCGTAAGCGCATCGGTGTCACGCGCTTGCACATGGAAGAAGACGCGGGCAAATTGGTGCATGGCGGGAGCGACCGACTTTCTGGCTCAACCTATTCGCTGGTGGACTATAACCGTGCGGGTGTACCGCTCATCGAAATTGTCTCCGAGCCAGACATTAGAAGTGGCAAGGAAGCCGCAGAATACGCTCAGGCGATACGACGGATTGTGCGCTATCTGGGCGTGAGCGATGGCAATATGCAGGAAGGCTCTTTGCGCTGCGATGTGAACATTTCTGTGCGTCCCGTTGGTCGTGCTGAGTTTGGCACTAAGGTCGAAATCAAGAACATGAACTCGTTCAGCGCCATTCAGAAGGCGATCGAGTTTGAGATTGAGCGCCAAATTGAGGCGATCGAAGCAGGTGAGCGCATCCTTCAAGAAACGCGGCTGTGGGAAGAAGGCGCTCAGCGTACCATTAGCATGAGGCTGAAGGAAGGTTCCAGCGACTACCGTTACTTCCCTGAGCCGGATTTAGGACCCATTGAAGTCTCGCCAGTGCAGCTAGAGCAGTGGCGATCGGAACTGCCAGAACTGCCACACCAGAAACGCAAGCGCTACGAAAGCGAACTCGGTCTATCGGTTTACGATGCACGAGTTTTGACAGACGATCAGACGATCGCCGCCTACTTTGAGGCAACCGTTACGGCTGGTGGAGATCCTAAACAGGCAGCAAACTGGATCATGGGCGACATCAGTGCGTACTTAAACAACAACAGCCGTTTAAGCGTTGCCGATCTTCTCATCCAGCCTGCTGCTTTAGCTGAACTCATCAGCCTGATCGACAGTGGCACGATTAGCAACAAAATCGCTAAAGACATCTTGCCCGAACTGCTGGCTCAAGGTGGTTCGCCCAAAGCGTTGATCGAACGGAAAGGCTTGATTCAAATTTCTGATACAGGCGCGCTCGATGCTGCGATCGCCGAAGTGATCGCCGCCCATCCTAAAGAGCTAGAGATGTATCGCAGCGGCAAAACCAAGATGCTGGGCTTCTTTGTGGGGCAAGTGATGAAGCAAACGGGCGGTCGAGCAGACCCCAAACTCACCAATCAGCTCCTCGCTAAACAGCTCAACGGGTAAAGTTTGAGTCAAGATTAGAGCCGCGCCTGACGATTCTTTGTCAAAAAAACATAAATAAGGGGTGACACCCCCCACCCCATTAATGGCATACTGTGTTTAGTAGATGCACCCTGATGATAAGGGGGAGACGCTTTGGCGACTCTCCCTTTTTTTTAATGACGTTTCAAGCTGTAGTGATAGCCATCACTGCACCCAGCTCTATTTCGTGATGAATGTAAAAGAACGTAATTACCCAGATTGGCTGGATAGAGGTCATTGATGCGAACACTTCGCCGTCACAAGTTTGTCACCCTGCTTGGGCTGTCTGCTACGTGTCTTTCGCTGGTGCTCCTGCAAAGCGATCGCAGCGCAACTCAGATCCCGAATGCAAACCAGAACACTGTCAGGGGTATGCAGAGAGACGCTGCTATTTCTGTAATGATTGCGGATCTCAAAGACCCCAATCCTAAAGTTCGGGTACAAGCTGCTGATTGGTGGCTCACCCATGGCGGAGGTGTCCATCAAGTAGAAGGTGTCATTCCTGCCTTGGTTGCTGCGCTCAAAGATCCGAATCCAGAGGTGCGGTTGCGGATTGCTCAGTCGTCGCTTTGGAGCAAAGCCGCCCAGGTACAAGGTGTGGCTCCTGCCCTGCTTGCTGCCCTTAAAGATCCCAATTTCAAAGTTCGGGAGCGCATTGTTGCCGCGATCGGAGACCTGGAGGCAGACGTTGCCGTTCCGGCTCTCATCACTGCCCTCAAAGATCCAAATCAAGCCGTTCGCAGCACGGCGGTGCTGATGCTAGAGCGAAAGGGAGCCGCCGCAAAAGCTGCCATCCCTGCACTCATTATTGCGTTAGGAGACACTGAGGGAGACCAGATTCCTGACTATGCGGCGACAGCTCTAAAGACCATCTGTTCAGCTTTGAATATTGTGCCGCCAGAGCTAATTGCTGCATTGAAAGCGCCTAATCTGACTGTCCGTACGTATGCTGCAACTATCCTCAAAGACCTGGGGACCTCTGCAAAAGTGGTAGTTCCAGCATTGATAGCATCGTTGCGAGATCCGTATACCGATGCACGGTTTGCAGCCGTAGCTGCCTTGGGTGAAATTGGCGCACCTGCAAAAGCGGCAGTCCCAGCCCTAGCCCGGTTGCTAAAAGACCCGGACTCCAATCTGCGGATTCAGGCAGCCCGTGCGCTCTGGAAACTGGGTGAAAAGCCAGCCGTTGTGCTACCAACCCTGATTGCGGCAATGAAATCTCCGAACGATATCGTTCGTTTCATGGCAGTTTCGACCTTAGAAGACATGGGTGCTGCGGCAAAACCAGCGACCCCGGCGTTAACGTCTGCCTTGAAGGATAAAGATGCGGATGTGCGATCGGAGGCTGAGCGGGCACTGACAAAAATAAAGGGAGCGCAAGACGGCGGTATTGCGTTGTTGCTGATCGCACTGAAGTCTCCAAATTCACGTGAACAGGCAATTTCTGATCTGGCAAGGCTGGGGGCTAAGGCAAAACCAGCCGTACCGACGTTGCTGACGATCTTAAAGCAAGACCCAAACTACCGAGTGCGCCGGATTGTGCCCTTCGCTTTGGTTGCCATCAGCCCTAACGATAAAACAGTCATTGCCACCTTAATTGCTACTTTGAAGGAGCGGGATGATGAGGTTCGGGCTTCTGTTGCCTATGCCTTGGGCGAGATTGGACCTGCCGCACAAGCCGCTGTACCCGCTTTAGTCGCAGCGTTGAAAGCTGGTTCTGTCGCCAACCGCGAGATTTGGGAGCCTGTCCCACCAGCAGTTGCTCTGGTTAGCATTGGGGCGGCGCAAGACGTTGCTGTTCCAGCGCTGGAAGCAGCATTTCAAAATGGCACCTGCAATTTCTTCTATGGCTTTTGCACTAACGCTGTCAAAGCTTTAAGGAAAGCAAGCAGCGACACGAAAACGGCAAGTTCAACTCTCGTTAAACTGTTGAGTAAGGCTGCGACCTACGATCAGGTTAGCATTGCGCTGACACTCTTAGAGTTGGGTGCAGAAATTGAGCCAGCGACAACGGCGCTCGTTGCCGTCGCCAACAGAACTGAGAAATCGCCGATTAGTTCAGGTGGTGCTAAAGCCGATTGGAGTGGGAGCGATCGCCGCTACCTTGCTCATCGGATGGCAGGGATGGTGGAGAGCCTACAGAAAAATCCCTATCGCTTATCGGCGGCAGAAATGGCAATGACGGTCGCTAGACTGGAGCAAGTGTTGCAAGTGCTAGAAACGCCGAAGGAACCGAAAGTCTCGGACGCAACGTTGGAGCGCATTCGGCGATCACTGGATGCCCTTAAAGTACAGCAACGCCTGTGATCAATTAACGCTCAGCCGTTGAAGCCGCGATCGTGTCTCTTCCTGTCTCATCACTAACGACAGAAATATCCCTGCCCCTGATATAATCGCCTGTCAAGCAGTGATTATAGTGGAGGCAAGCATGGCGGACTGGCAGGAAATTCCTGGAAGCATTACGGCTCCTAAAGGCTATCGCGCAGCAGGGATTACGGCAGGACTCAAGCCGTCGGGGTTGCCTGACCTGACGCTGATTGTCTCAGACGTGGAGGCGATCGCGGCGGGCGTTTTCACAACCAGTCAGGTGCGGGCAGCGTGCGTTGATTACTGCCGAGAGCGCCTTCAGACAAAAGCCAGTGCTCGTGCGATTCTCTGCAACGCTGGTCAGGCAAATGCTGCCACAGGTGCGCTGGGGTTGCAGGATGCCCTCGAAAGCGCCAAAGCCCTGAGCGAAGCACTCGGCGTGCCATCAGAGTTAATTTTGCTTGCCTCCACAGGCGTAATTGGTCAGCGCATCAAACTGGATGCCTTAAAAGCCGCATTGCCCCAACTGGTTGCCAGCCTTTCAGAAGCGGGCGCGGAGAGTGCAGCCAAGGCGATTACAACGACAGATCTGGTGACGAAGACGATCGCCCTAGAAACAACCCTGGACGATCGTCCCGTCCGCATTGGTGGCATTGCCAAAGGGTCTGGCATGATCCATCCCAACATGGCAACGATGCTGGCGTTTGTAACCTGCGATGCGGCAGTATCTCCCCAACTCTGGCAACAAATGCTCAGTCGGGCAGCAGACCGCAGCTTTAACCAAATTACGGTGGATGGCGATACCAGCACGAATGATTCGCTGATTGCACTGGCAAACGGGCAGTCGCGCACCCCTGCGATTACGGAAGCAGGAGCCGAAGCCGATCAGTTAGAAGCAATGCTCACAGAGGTCTGCATTTACCTGGCGAAGGCGATCGCGCGGGATGGTGAAGGCGCAACCTGTCTCGTCGAAGTCCAGGTGTCTGGCACCAATGATGACGCAGAAGCACGGCAACTTGCCCGCACGATCGCCGGATCATCACTCGTCAAAGCTGCCATCTTTGGGCGCGACCCGAACTGGGGCAGAATTGCGGGAGCCGCCGGACGCGCTGGCGTGTTGTTCAACCAGGACGATTTGCAAATTCAACTCGGCGACTTTCTGATGATGCAGAACGGTCAACCGCAACCGTTCGATCGTGCTGCTGCCAGCAACTACTTACGACAGGCAGCACTCGGCGCATATTTGAAAGACGATACGGTGGCGATCGCCGTCAACGTTGGCAACGGTTCTGGCTCTGGCACAGCTTGGGGCTGCGACCTCAGCTACGACTACGTCAAAATCAATGCAGAGTACACGACTTAAGATCGTGGATTAAATAAAACCGACAAATTGTTCGTAGGTAGGGGCGCACAGCCGTGCGCCCCTACGGAAAACGCCGAGGTGATTAAATTCTTGTTCCTTGCCCCTACGGAAAACGCCGAGGTGATTAAATTCTTGTTCCTTAGCATAACCGTATCGGCGCAGCATAGCACCCCCAATGCACCCGATCGCCGAGAGCTTATCTGTTAGGCTTCGAGATTCTCTGCGGTCGGTGATTGGGAACGTTCGTAGACATAATTCAACGTAGAATGCCTCGAGCGCAGTCATACAGAAATTTTCAATAGGGTGGGCAGTGCCCACAATTGTTCAAAAAGCCTCGGTGTGAGTTCTGTGGGCAGTGCCCGCTCTACAATCTATGGCTTATCCATGTGAAAACGGCTGTAACACATCGATCTCACCCGCAGCAGGGGTGGTGCAATCGACGCGAATGCTGCCAACGCCGACAAAACCTTAATAAAACCTTTGTAGCCGATTAACGACTGCTTGGTAATGTTCTTTTTATTACCTGTAGAAATCTCTAACACAGTCATGAATTGGTATAACTCCTCGCATTTGCTATCGGCAGGGTTCAAACGGCGTGATGTTCTACGTGGTGCTGGTGTCTTAGCGGGTTTGGCGATCGCCAGCCAGTTTTCGCGCCGCGTCGTTGCTCAACCAGCGTTTTCAGGCTATCCCTTTGCACTGGGTGTCGCCTCTGGTGACCCACTGCCCAACGGTGTCGTGTTATGGACACGGCTAGCACCTGATCCGCTCAATGGTGGTGGGATACCGGGATACAACGTGCCCGTGCAATGGCAAATTGCTGCTGATGAAAATATGCGGCGGATTGTTAAATCGGGTACTGAGGTTGCGATTCCGGAATTTGCGCATTCAGTGCATGTCGATGTGCGTGGACTGCAACCAGGACGGCATTACTGGTATCAATTTAAGGCGGGTAACGAAGTCAGCCCGATCGGTCGCACTCGCACTGCCCCAGCCCGTAATCAGAAGCTAGAGCACCTCCGCTTTGCGCTGGTTAACTGTCAGGACTGGCAAAACGGCTACTACACCGCGTACAAACACGTAGCAGAAGAAGATCTCGATCTAGTCGTGCATGTGGGTGACTACATCTACGAGTACGGACCACAGTCCGGTGGACCCCGCCAGCACAACAGTCCTGAGATTTTCTCCCTTGAGGACTACCGCAACCGCCACGCGCTGTACAAAACCGATGCCAATCTTCAAGCGGCTCATGCGGCGTTCCCCTGGGTCGTGACGTGGGATGACCACGAGGTAGAAAACAACTACGCCAGTGGTATCTCAGAAATTGATGATGAACCCGATCAAGATCCTGCCGTGTTCTTGCGGCGGCGTGCGGCGGCGTATCAGGCATACTACGAGCATATGCCACTGCGTCAGTCGTCCTTGCCAAACGGTGCTGATCTCCGGCTTTATCGGCGATTCACCTATGGCGATCTGGCTCAGTTCAACGTGTTAGATACACGCCAATACCGATCGGATCAACCCTGTGATGATGGTCTCAAGCCCCTTTGTGACGCAGCGATCGACCCCACTGCCACACTGACTGGCAAAGCACAAGAGCGCTGGTTGTTTCAAGGCTTGCGGCAATCGCCCGCCCAGTGGAATATCCTTGCCCAACAGGTCATGTTTTCGCAGTTTGACTTTGATCCTCGTCCAGAGGTGCAAGTCTTTAATGTGGATCAATGGGATGGCTATGTGGCAGCCCGCGATCGTATCCTGGCGTTTCTGGAGCAGCAGAAGACTTCAAACCCGATCGTACTGGCGGGTGACATTCACTCCAGTTGGGTACACGACATTAAGCGCGACTTCAACAAGCCAGAGTCGCAGACGTTGGGCACCGAGTTTGTGGCAACCTCCATTACCTCAGATTTCCCGACTCAGTTTATTGCTCCAGTCACCCTGGCGCTTTCCGACAACCCGCACACAAAGTTCTTTAACGGTGCGTTGCGGGGCTACGTGCGCTGCGATCTGAATCGCAAGCGCTGGCAAAGTGACTACCGCGTCGTCTCGACCATTACCGAACCCGAAGCCACGGTTAGCACGCTCGCATCGTTCGTTGTGGAAGATGGTAAACCAGGCGCTCAACGCGCCTAACGAGGCTAGAGCGTTCTAAAGCAAGATGAAAGCAGCACCTTTTAGCTTTCGTCTTGCTCTACAGCATGGATAGCCGTCTCGGCTAGCCCACATCACTTAAGTCATACCAATTTGAATTGAAAAGGCGACACATCTGGTAGGGGCAAGGCATTGCCTTGCCCCTACCCAGCGCTTGGATCTGTAGCCGTCATGCTTTAAATTGGTATCGCAAGTCTTCGCTCAGCTTAGCCCGACTGCATTGCTTTCACTAAGCGCGCCAGAGCGTATTTCAACTGTGCACCAGGGTCGATCGCTTGCCAACCGCTTGCTGTCCGCTGCCGTAGTTCAAAATGCAAATGCGGACCCGTCGATAAGCCAGTACTGCCAACTCGCCCAATCACGGTACCTTTTTCCACCCATTGCCCCGGTTTGACAAAAACCTGCGAAAGATGTCCGTAGAGCGTTTCTCGTGTGTCGTTTTGATGAGACAGAATGATTGCGAGTCCGTAGCCGTTCAGCCAATCCGAAAGGGCAACCTTACCATCTGCCGCCGCTAAAACGGGTGTACCCATGGGCGCACCCAGGTCAGTGCCGCTGTGAAAGCGACGATCGCCCCTGATAGGATGTACCCGCCAGCCAAAGCCAGACGTAATGGGTGCAGGTACCGCTAAGGGAAAGATGAAGCTCAGCCCGCTCCATAGTTCAGCGTTAGAACGATTGCCTGTTGCGTAGGCTGCCCAGCTTTGTCCGTTGAACTCAGGCGTGTTACCGTCTACGACTACACCAAAGCCTCCGATCGTCCGCCCAAACCCATTGAACGAGTAGCTAACATACTGGGGTGGAGACTGCGGTACGTAGCTGTACGATGTGCTGCCTTGTGGAGGTGTGTAAGGCAGCACGGATGGGAGCGATCGACCCGAAGGCGGTGTCACGGGTTTAAGCACGGATGGGAGCTGGACTGAAACCGTCCCTGGTGTCCACGGTTTAAGCTTGATTGGTAGAGACTTTGAGAGCGATCGCTTCGGTGTTAGCACAGGTTTGGTTGGCGATCGCGCGGCTTCGATTGCTTCAATTTGAGCGAGCAGCGCTGCCTTCCCTTCGGGCGAGAGCATCTGATCTTGAGCCATGCGACGTGCTTGAAGAAATTGCCCTGCCTGAGCGCTGGCGAGCACCATCGCTTCCAGATGTGCGCGTAGCTTTGCTTCTCTCAGCAGCTTATCTTTAGCCACAATGTTTGCCAGTCGCTGGTGCAATAACTGCCGTTGCATGGCTATAGCTTGCTCTGGTGCTTTGCTTGTAGCGGCTACATTAACAGCTTGATCAGGCTTGGTTGGAGATGAGGCGTTCTCGTTGGGACGATTTGCAGCCGGAGTTTCTTTTACCGCATCCGTGTCGCTGGGAATGGCTGCCGACGGTTTTGCTGCTGTTGATGAAGCACTACTGGTAGCACGCGTTGACTGACGCAGAAACGATGGTGAAAGCGATTCGGGGGCACTAACAGTAGGTTTCGGTACGGGGACAACTGCTTGTTGCGGGGCGACCAGTGCGGCTTTGGGTGTATCGACAGTGGCAGGGGCAGCAGGTTGGGCGGCTTGTTCTGCTAGCGTCTGGGCGATCGCGTCCAGCATTTTAGAGAGTTCCCGGCTAATGGTCTGCCCATTTCTTTCTGCGCTGAGATCAGGCAATCAGGACAGTTCTTTCTCCTCCAGGGGTTCTTTAAGCGTCAGCGTTCATACGAGAGCGATTGTGTTGTTTTAGTAAACTTTTCCTGCTTAGGGGATTGCAAGAAAATAAGCTACCACTGGTTTGGGTTTCGGCTACGCTCAACCCGCCATGACTGAAGGTTGAGCGCAGTCGAAACCTGTTTGTTTGGTAGGTTATTAAACCGCAAAGCCCTTAGTCTTAGATCACCTTGAGATCCTCTTTGATCCAGTTCTACAGCTAGATCCCCTACGATGCCTGCTCGAGCTTTCTCGCTACTGTATGGTGGTAGCAAGGTGGAATGGCTTTCACGAGGGGGAGTACTTGGTTTACGCTGAACCTGGGCATCCTGAGTATGGTCGATATCAGGCTCAAGATAGGGTGGTTATAAGTGTAGAATCAAACCCCTGATAGTAACTAGCAATGGCGGAAGCAAGAGGGCAGCACGATGCAGTACGGCGACTTAATTCAATTTGAGCCAATTGAGACCGTTGTTCAGCTACGGGATGCTAACCGTATCCAAGAGGCAGAACGCCTTGTCTCTACCTACGTCATCTCGGACGAAATGGCTGAGAAGCTGACAGTTACTCTGTTCCCAAACCTCAGGCTAGATGGACCTGACAGTAAAGGAGTCCTCATCGTTGGGAACTATGGTACGGGGAAATCCCACTTGATGTCAGTAATCTCAGCGATCGCCGAGCATAGTAATTTAGCAAAAACGCTAGCAAACGCCAGTATTGCGAATGCGGCGGCTACAATCGCAGGCAAGTTCAAGGTTGTCCGGGCTGAAATTGGCACAACCAAGATGTCTCTTCGCAATATTCTTGTTTCCGTTTTAGAGGAATATCTAGGTAATTTAGGCATTCAGTATGCTTTTCCTTCTGTAGAGGAAGTTATTAATACGAAGCCCGCTTTCGAGGAAAGGATGGCGACCTTCAACAACCATCCAGAATACCGGGATAAGGGCTTACTCTTGGTGGTAGATGAGTTATTAGATTATTTAGGTAGCCGAACTGACCAGGAACTTAATCTCGATCTTTCTTTTTTAAGAGAAATCGGAGAGGTTTGTAGGTATTTGCCTTTTCGCTTTGTTGCTGGGCTTCAAGAGAGATTATTTGACCACGATCGCTTCTCCTTTGTCGCAGGAGCGATCCGGCGAGTTAAGGACCGCTTTGATCAAGTTTTGATTGCAACCAGAGACATCAAATTTGTAGTGGCTGAACGGCTCTTGAAGAAGACTGCTGAGCAAAAAGTCAAGATACGAGAACATTTAGCTCGCTTCGTCAAATTTTACGGGAATATGAACGAGCAAATGGATGAGTTCGTCGATCTCTTTCCGGTTCATCCAGAGTACATCAACGTTTTCAACCGGATTACCTTCGTCGAAAAGCGCGAAGTACTGAGGACGCTTTCTCTGGCAATGCGGCGTAAGCTGGGTGAGCTTCTTCCTGACGATGATCCAGGGTTAATCAGCTACGACCAATACTGGACTGTTATGAAGGATAATGCTGCGTTTAAGACCGTTCCAGAGATTCGAGAGGTCGTTGAGTGCAGTGCCAAACTAGAGGGGTTGATCGATAGCAGCTATCCCCCTCAAGCGTCAAAACCCTTTGCTAAGAAAATAATCTGTGGTTTGAGCTTATACTGACTGGCTGTGGGAGATATTGAAAAACCTGTAGGATTGACCGCAGAGGCACTGAGAGATGGGCTGTGTCTCTACGATCCTGGTGATATGAGCGATGAGCCTGCGGATGACTTGCGAGGTGAAGTCGAAACTGCTCTACGTTTGATTAGCAAGACGGTCAATGGGCAGTTCATCTCCTCAACAGAACGAGACAGCCGAGGCGGTCCGAGTGGGATGTTCTATTTAGACATCAAAAAAACGACTGATTACGATGCCCAAATTAATAAGCGGGCTGAAAGCCTGGATGTCAGTAAACTTGACCAAGCTTATTTCCGAGCATTAGCCCAAATTCTTTATCTGTCAGATCGGTACTACATTGGGACTCACCTTGCCTGGGAATATGAGTTGGAGTGGCGCAGCCATCATGCCTCTCGCATTGGTTATATGTTCTTCGGAACCCCAAGTCAGCGTTCCACTGCTCAGCCTCCCAGAGATTTTTATGTCTTTTTTCTACAGCCTTTTGGCGAATTACCGAAACTGTCGAAATCTGAGAAGAGCGATGTCTTCTTTGAATTAGGTCGTCGCGATGAAACGTTTGATACCACGCTGAGATGGTATGCAGCCTCCTTAGATTTGGAAGCAACCAGTTCAGGGAAGGCGAAGGAAACCTACGCTTCCAAAGCATCGGGGTATCTACGGAACCTGGTGAGATGGTTGGAAGCGAATATGACGACTGCCTTCAATGTGACCTATCGAGGTCAGACAAAGCCACTACCCGAATGGATCAAAGGCAAACTAACCACAGTTGGCGCACGTGCAGGCATAAGAGATATTGTCAATACCGCCGCTTCGGTTTGTCTCGAAGAGCATTTTCGGGAACAAGCTCCAGACTACCCTGGCTTTTTCGTTCTGATTACGAACGAGAACCGACCACAAGCTGCACAGGATGCTCTCCGATGGATGCGGAAGGCAACGCAAACTCGGCAGGCAACTGCGGTGCTGGATGCATTAGAGCTTTTAGACGGCGATCGCCCAAAGCCCTCTCAGTCAAAATATGCCAATTTCATTCTGGAATTGTTGAGAGCAAAGGGGCAGGGACAGGTGTTGAATCGATCGGAATTGATTCAGGACGAGTTTGGCATTGATTTCATGGTTCGGTATCGTTTGGAACCAGAATGGGTCATCGTGCTGCTGGCAGTGCTGGTTCACAGTGGCGACGTGGTTCTATCGGTGCCCGGTAAGAAATATGACGAGGCAATCTGGATAGCTTGATGACAGCGCCCATCAGTGAGCTAATTAACTTTAAGCACATTGAGCAACCCAAGGATTGGAATCTGCCCGTTCTGAAAGCACTGTTTGAACTGGTTGGACTAGAGCCAGGCAAAGCGGTACTGGTAGCTCAGACTGGTTCTGAAGCGGAAGCGATCGTCGCCCAACAGTTTCAACCCCGACTCTCGGAGCTAGTCACCCGGATCGTCAACGCCAGACAGCACCTTCCTAATCTGGCAGTTTGGGGACAGCCTTTGATCGCGGATGATCGCCTAAGAATGGTGTATCAAACCACGCTTACCGATACGAAAGGGTTCCTGGAATCCCTCCAGGCATACAACACACCAGCCAAGCTTAAGAATCTTAAACTTGAGCCATCCGAGTTAGAACGTCAACGAAATGGCGTTGAGACTTTACGGCAGGTCGAGTATTTGCTAGAACTGCTGACCAACCTGAGAAAGCCGACCAATTACCTCTCGCAAGCAAGCATGGTATTACCAGAGAACCATCCCTGGGTGGTTGAAGTCCGTCAGTTCCGCAATCAACTCGTCATGCAGTTGCAGGACCCAGAACAACGGGAAGCGCCCACATTCCAGGCAAGTACTCGACAAACGATTGCAGAACTGAAGCGAGCCTACATCCACAATTATGCCGCGTTGCACAGCCGTGGTCGTTTGGGCGGGTCTGAAGCCCGTCAGCGTAGCCGCCTAGTGCAGGACGATCGCTGGAAGATGCTGTATCGGCTGAAAGAGATTGATGTGATGCCTGTGCAGCAATTGCATGACTACCAGCAACGGTTGAATCGGCTGCAAGAATGCTCACAATTGACCGAGCAAGACCTACAAAGTACACCGACCTGCCCTCATGCCAGTTACGTCCAGTCAACGAAGACATTCAGGCACCTGTTAGCTTGCGCCTGGAGCAGATGGATACTGAACTGGATCAACTCGTTGCTAACTGGACAAAATCGTTGCTCGATAACCTCAAGTCGGGTGTAGCCCAGGAGAGTATGCGGCTGCTTTCAGACGATCAGCAACACTTGCTCACCGCCTTTATCCATTCTGGAGCCTTGCCCGATCTCACCCCAGATTTTATCTATACCCTGCAAGAAGCCCGCTCTGGGCTGGAAAAGGTGGTCATTAACTTAGAGGATATGCGATCGGCGTTGCTAGAAGATGGCTCCCCAATCGCACCAGAAGACTTAAAGAATCGTTTCAGAGATTATCTCCAGGACAAAATTCGTGGGTTAGACTCTACCAAAGTCAGGATTGTTTTGGAGTAGCTGTTGCCCATGACGACCACAATTCAAGCAAAGACTCTGAGCTTGTATGAGTTAGAGCAAAAATTTCACCTGACTCTGGCTGCAATGGATCAGGTTTCGGTTGCGTGGAACCAGGATCAATGCCAACTGACTGAGCCAGAAGAACAGGTTTTAGCCCACATCACTGCCAATTACAACAACCAGATTCGTTATTTACCCTTCTCGGAAGAGTTGGTCAAGATGGTGGTGCTGTCTCCCCTATTGGATTTAGCTGGTTTTTATGGCAGAAACTTTCGGCTGGTGACTGAGGAACCTGTCGAAATGCTGCTGCAAGAGAAAGACGAACTGATCAAAGGACGGATTGATGTGCTGATTGTGCAGGAGCAATTGTGGATTCTGGCGATCGAATCGAAACGAGTGCAACTAGATGTGATGGCGGCTCTACCCCAACTGTTGTTCTACCTACTAAACAGCCCAGTCGAGCAGCCCAAGCCACTGGGGTTAATGACCAACGGACGGGAATTTGTGTTTGCCCAGGTGCTAAAAGCAGAATCCAACCCACCACAATATGTCTGTTCTGACGCTTTTTCGATTAACCGACCCCAGGAATTTCAAAGTGTTCTCAAGATTCTCAAACACCTGACTACCCTACTGTCATAACCCTCACTACTAAAATTCATGCCGTCAGACCCCAAGCAGCTTACTCTCTCTGAATCCCAGGGTGCTGACAATACCGCCACCCAATCGGTTGAATGCCTGGGCATGATTTTTGAGAGCGATGAGGCACGACGGGCATATTTTTTGGAGAAGCTGCGCGAGAAGCTCAAAGACCCGGAATTTTGCAACATTGAAGGCTTCCCGATCGGAGAAGACAAAGATATTCTGGCGCTTTCTGATCCACCTTACTACACAGCTTGCCCCAATCCATTCTTAGAAGACCTCATTCATTGCTACGGTAAGCCCTACGACCCTTAAACGGCTCACTATCGTCGAGAACCCTTTGCAGCTAAATAAGGTAAACTAGACCATTGTATAACTGTCTTGAGCGTGTATTTTGACTGAAAAATTCAGTCTGAGAGGTTGGACTAATGGTAGAAGTGACATTAAGCATTTTTGGAACTGAGAATATTCTTATTCAGGATTTGGGGTTGATAGACCAAAGTAACCCGCAAAGCTGGAAGAACAAAGTTATTTTCAGCGATTGCTTAGATGTATTGCCTAAAATGCCCTCTGAAAGCGTTGATTTGATTATCACTTCGCCTCCATATGCCGATAGCCGGAAAAAAACCTATGGTGGAGTTTCTCCAGATGAGTACGTCGATTGGTTTCTTTTAAGAGCTTTAGAACTAAAAAGGGTTCTCAAACCAGAAGGTTCTTTTCTCCTTAATATTAAGGAGAAAGTTGTTAATGGAGAGAGACATCCATATGTGCTTCAGTTGATTTTAGGAATGCAGAATCAAGGATGGTTATGGACTGAGGAATACATATGGCACAAAAAAAATAGTTATCCTGGCAAATGGTCTAATCGTTTTCGTGACTCCTGGGAGCGTTGTTTACATTTCAACAAGCAAAAAAAATTCAAAATGCACCAAGAGAGCGTTATGGTTCCTATGGGTAATTGGGCTAAGTCACGCCTTAAGAAATTAAGTGAAACTGACAAGAGACGTGACAATTCTAAGGTAGAAAGCGGCTTTGGCAAAAACATTTCAAATTGGTTAGAGCGTACTATGGCTTATCCAACTAATGTTTTGCATTTATCAACAGAATGTAACAATAAAAATCATAGTGCCGCCTTTCCTAAATCTCTTCCGATATGGTTCATTAAGTTATTTACTGAACCAGGTGATGTCGTCCTTGACCCCTTTCTTGGTTCTGGAACAACTTGTGTAGCAGCGAAAGAATTAGGTAGAAGCTATATAGGTATTGAAATAAAAGAGGAATATTGCAATCTGTCAATTTTCAATATTGAGCAAGCAAGGTTTGATATGCAGGTTCCAAATGTCACCTTGAAAGACAAAGATTTTGAGATGGGAGATAGTGTTTCTATGTCTGATTCAATTTACCAGATTTATTACGACCATCTTGTGGAGAATGTTCTTACTCCTTTCTACGAAAAGAGATTTGAAAAATTAAGGAAGCTTAAGCTTCGAGGTGTTTTAAGGCGCAAAAATCCTTATTTATTCAAAGCAAAGAATATAGAGCTTGCTGGAGACTTCGTAAAGAGTATTGTTGATGCTTACCTCTCTTCGCAAGAGGAAACTATCTTCGGTAATCTTTTAGAAGATTTTGCAATATTTGTGTCATCAACCTTACATAAAGGCTTTAAGTCTGAGTTGAACAGTATTGATTTAGAATTTGAGAGAGACGGTCATTACTATATTGTAGGAATCAAGTCTGGAACTAACTGGGGTAATTCCGATCAGATTAATAGAATGAAAGATAATTTCAAGAAAGCAAGGGGTGTCCTTCTCAGTAAAGGAGTAGAAAGTGAAATTGTTGCTGTCAATGGTTGTATGTATGGGAAGGATAGCGACCCATTGAAAGACAAAAAAAGGCTCAACAAGAAAACTGTAGATGAAGAGCCGGATAAAATTTATTACAAGTATGCTGGTCAGGATTTCTGGAGTTTTATATCTGGAGATGAAAGTCTTTATCAGGAGATAATTGTGCCCATCGATAAAGAGGCGAAGAAAAAAGATGAATTATTCAAAGCTACTTATTGTGCAAAAGTCAATGAAATGACGGCAGACTTTACTCATTATTTTATGGTTAACCACCAAATTGATTGGGTCAAGCTTGTTGACTATGTATCTAAGCGGGGAGATGTTTTACTAGAGCCTTCACAAGAGCAAATGATTTTAACGGTGGAGGAAGACATCGATCCTGAGGAAGTTTTAGATTTGTCAGATGCCTTGGATTTTGAAGAATTTGAAGACTAATTGAGTAGCAATTTTTTCAGCGTTATTTCATGTGACTGCATTACTTGCAGGTATTTTTTAAGTGTAGTTAGACTGCCTCTACCCTATATCCCACAAGCGTTTTTTGTAAGCGTTCAAACCTATTTGAACGCTTACAATTTGAAAATGAACAAATTGAGTTTGTTAGAGTAGATTATTAGATGTCATCCATAGTTCAGCCAATAGAGTATCTATAGTAATTTCTATAGAAGCAGCACTCAACAAATTAATTTGACATTAAAAGTCCAGGTATCGTTAGTCTAGATATCGTCCTCAATCGCAAAGCAGTAGCCTATCTGACTTGATTGTGGTTGAGCCATCCCAACCGCATGAGCTTGAACTCCTACCCTACGACCTGCTGCAAGAGAGCGATCGTAAACTTAGCTTCAGTCTTAGTGAACTATTGCCAAAGCTTAGCTATCCGATCCTCAGCACCCTTGATCGAAGCTTGCTTGACCCGTTGTCTGAGGCGGCACATCCATCCGAGCGATTAAGCGACACTGAAACTCAAGATTTTATCCTGCGCCATGTTTTTCGCATTGCGTCCGAATCGCTTAGAGAAAATTCAGATCTACTCCATTGTCTGCTCCGCCTGCATTATAAAGAGCAACGTCTACCGACTCTCCTAAGCGATCGCTTGATTGCCATTCTGCGCCAGAAGCCCCAGTTTCGGATATTTCCGCTGGAAACAATTGTTTCAGACCGTTCGGCTTTTCTTCAGTTTCTTCAGGAAAACTGGAACAGCTTTGCTCGACAACAAATGCTCAAAACTCTACCGATCGTTTCAACGGTAGACTCTAACCCATCCTATGGCAATGTTGGCACCATAAATTTGCCATTCAAACACAAAGATGTTTGGGCGTAAGTAGCTAGGTGCAATTAAATATAAAACGCTCCAGGGCATATTCACCGACTTCGCTACGAGCTTTCATCCCATCTATGACAGCAAGTGCTAAATCGTACTCGTTATCAAACACCTGTCCGGCAATTTCATGACTTTTCAGTTGATGCCACTGGGTTTCATAGGGCTTCGCCCCGCCAAAGGCGTACGGATTCATCTCCGAACAATAGGGCGGCAAAAAGAAAATAAATAATCCTTGTTCCTGCCAACGTGACCACTGTTGACGCACCAACAGACTGGTATGGAGAGAGCCATTATCCTGCACCACCACCGTGAGACGACCCGTTTGTGCCAAAGTTTGTGCGGCTTTGTTGGCTATCCAATCCATTACTTTAGTGTCGCTCTCACCCTTGAAGCCGCCTTGCGCCAAGGCAGACTCAAACCGTGCTCCCGGTTGCCATACACCCAAAATACTCATCCGGTTGCCATAGAACCTGTTTGAAAAGTCAGTCATGTAGAGTAAAGGGGTCTATCGGAGACCCCAAATGACACGACTAGCATACGACACAGATCTCAGTGATGACCAGTGGACTTTGATTGCCCCCTCTCTACCTGCCGCTAAACCTGGTGGGCGACCCCGCACGTTGGATCTGCGGGAGGTTGTGAACGCGATCTTCTCTTTGCTAGCCAATGGGATTAAATGGCGGGCGATGCCCCATGATTTGCCTCGGCAGCAGAGTGTGTACACGTACTTTCGGGCTTGGGAACGCGCTGGCACTTGGCATCAGTTAAATGAAGCCTTACGCACTCAACTGCGGCTGCAAGCCGGACGCAAGGCACAGCCGAGTGCTGGCAGTGTGGATAGCCAATCGGTCAAAACTGCCAGTGGTGGCGAAGACATCAGCTTTGATGGGGGCAAGAAGGTGAAAGGACGCAAGCGCACCATTTTGGTGGATACGATGGGCTTGCTGCTCGCTGCCTGTGTGCATGGAGCAGGACGCTCTGACCAGCGCGGCATGACCTTACTAGCCACGTTTCCTGCCCATTTTTGGACTTGCTTACAACTCATTTGGGTGGACAGCACTTTTGCGGGTAAGGCGTTCATCACCCACATCCAGCAGCAGTTTGGTTGGACATTAGAACACCTCAAACGCACCGCTAACGAACCGGGTTTTACCGTGATGCCGAAACGGTGGGTAGTGGAGCGTACCGATGCCTGGTTTGGTCATGATCGTCGCTTGAGCAAAGACTATGAATGCTTAGCGACCACTAGCGAAGTGATGCTCTATGCCGCTATGGTACAGCTCATGGTACGACGCTTAAAGCCTAAAACCCATGCTGGGTAGGCTGTCCTAAAACTTTTCAAACAGCTTCTAAGAGTCGGGCGTTTGTGAGTAAGGCGTTGGAGGTGGCGACGCAGAACCCGGACTTTTTGCCACGCTCGTTTGACCTGGAGGAGTTGCGGAAGGATGTGCAGTTGTTTGAGGCGATGTATCCGATCGTGGTCGCGCTGACGCAGCTACAAGAATTGGTGGATGATACCTGCTTGGCGGCGGGGAGCGAGGCGTATGCGGCAGCGTTGCAGGTGTATAACTACGCGAAGGCAAGTGGACAGGGCGCAGGGCTAGATGCGGTGGTGGGTGAGATTAAACATACTCTAGCCACTGGCGTGCCGCTGTCTGCGTCTAGAGTATGTTTGGCAACGGGTTTGCCCGGAAACCCCGGAAGGCGAAGTCTCAGGAGGCAACGGTGACGAGTGGAGGGGCAACGGTGTAGCAAAAAGCCTGACCATTTGACTTCTGAAGACGACAATTGAAGTATTGCTTCGCAACGCTACGCGAACAGAGCTTGAATGTTGGAGCAATTTGCTCGACGTTCCGAGTTCTGAGCTTCGCTTTTGGAGCAAAAAGCTTGAAGTTTCGAGTTTAAAGGTCGAAGCTTCAAGATCAAAGGTCGGGGTTTCAGGCTCAGAGGTCGGAGTTCCGGGAAAAAAGGTCGAAGCTTCGAGATCGAAGGTTAAATGGTGAGGATTAGAGGTCGATCGCTCCGATTTTGGGGACAATCGCCACCTTTAACAAGTTGAGATCTGAGAACTAGCGTAAACATAAGCAACAAAACCGCTTGCTGAGGTTCGATCGTTGGTACAACATTAAGAAGAGTAAAGTGTAACGATTAGGTTAGCTGGCAATGTCGAAGCTGTTGACGACGCTACCAGACGGTAAAATCTGCGATTTTGTCGATCAGAAGATCCGGAATGACACGCCGGAGGAGTATGTTCGTCAAAATATTGAGCGTCGTCTTGTCCTGGAGCTAAAGTTTTCCCCGGAGCAAATCGAGGTTGAGTTTCCAATTCGTTTTGGCAGTGATAAGCGTGCCCGCATTGACCTGGCAATTTTTCATGA
>Ga0163149_10000553_pt1 | contig 49709 bp, 47 predicted proteins | sample OliLakLV19MP5G1_FD_148604 | JGI IMG/M metagenome (GOLD analysis project Ga0163149, IMG submission 148604) | Freshwater microbial mat bacterial communities from Lake Vanda, McMurdo Dry Valleys, Antarctica - Oligotrophic Lake LV.19.MP5.G1 | ecosystem: Environmental > Aquatic > Freshwater > Lake >...
CAATAGTATCAACACCATGCCAATTTCCAAAAGTACCAGCAAAACCACAAACAAAATTATCATTCAAGCCAAATTTCTCTCGAATATAAGTTCCATCTTTTTCAGGCGTGAAAAAATCAGGATCGACAGAACTTTGAAGTACAGTAATTTTGTCTTCAACACCATAATTCAATAAATTGTCTTTTATTTCTTGAGAAGGAGTGCCAATTGCATCACTAAAGTGATATTGTATTCTTTCAGCTAAAGTAATTATTCTTCGCAGATACAGACTACCCCAATTCTGCTTTACCCAGCTTCCTATGCCATCTACGTGCATTAAGAAAGGAATATCATATTTCTTTTTTACTAAATAAGAAAGTATTTGAAAGTCATGATTTTGAAGATAAACTAAATCTGGTTTTTCAATATCAATTAAATTGGCAACAAATTTTGCAGCTTTAATATTATAAGTTAAATTTAATATTTCTGGGAAATTTCTTAATAAATTATTATGTCTTAAATTATAGAATTTAATTGATTTGTCAAGAGTCATTTCTCCCGATGCTACAAATATTACTTCATGACCAAGCTTTTTAAATGCATTTGAAACACTTATGTAATATGTAGCAAAACCACCGGCAGTTAATGCACCGTAATATTCTGCTCTCCAAATAATTACTTTCATAAACTTTTTTTAATTTTAGAATGGATAAGTGAAAGATAAATATACCAATAAATAATAACTAATCCACTAACAATACTTTCAATTGCTAGAAGTGGTAGCTCTTTGAAAAATAATTTTGCAATAGTAAATTTATTAGAGTTACCGTGTTCATCTAATATTTCGCCTTTGGTAGATCCGAAATAGAGGATGTATAATTTCATAAATGTTTGAAAACGCTGGTAACTAAGGTCATCTACAGCAAATATTACTTTGGAGTAATTTGCTTCTTTGAATATACTTTTTAAAAACTTTGGCTTTGCCATCATTTTTTCATCAATTCTTTTTACAACAGAATTAGATATATCTATTTTGTTTTTTTCGATAACTCTTGAGATGTTACCTGTTATGTGATAAATTATTTGCATTTCAAAAAGTGAAACTTAATTGTTTGTTAATTTGTTTATTTTGTAAATTATCTAAGTTTGATAATTGAACTCCCAACAACCTTATTGGCTTATTTGGGAAAAATGGGAATTGCAATAATTCCTTACATATTGAGAATATTTCTTCAGAATCTGAAATTGAATGATTTAATGTCTTACTTCTTGTAATTGAATTAAAGTCAGAATATTTAATTTTGAGAGTAACTGTTCTAGCATTTACATTATTTTCAATTATATATTTTTGAAGTCTATTGTTTACTTTTCTAATATTCTCAATAATCTCATCTTCGTTGATTAAGTTTTCTTCAAAAGTTCTTTCTGTACCTATTGATTTGCGAATTCGGTTTGGCTCTACTGGATTGTTAATTTTAAAACATAGAAGGTCTTGAAAATATAGTCCAGATTTTCCAAAATGTTTTTGCAAATAAATCTTATCCAAATTTAAGATATCTTTGCCTAAGAATATCCCCTTTTCTTTCATTTTTTCTTCTGTTACTTTTCCGATGCCTGGGATTTTACCAATAGGTAAATCCAAAACAAAACTTTCTGCTTCTTTTGGTTTTATTACCTTGAAGCCATTCGGTTTGTTGTAATCAGAGGCAATCTTAGCTAAAAACTTATTTACGGATACACCTGCCGAAGCAGTAAGATGCGTTTTCTCTTTAATTCTTGCTTTTATTTCTTTTGCAATAACAGATGCTGGTCTGTTTGAGTCTGTAACATCAATATATGCTTCATCAAATGCAATAGGCTCAACTAAATCTGAATATTCTCTAAAGATACTCATAATTTCTTCTGAAGCCTGTTTATATGCTTCAAATCTTGGACTAACGAAAATCAATTCTGGATACTTTTTTAAAGCCAAATGCCCAGGCATTGCTGATTTTATTCCATATTTCCTTGCTTCATACGATGCAGCTGCAATTACTCCTCTTCTGCCAGAGCCTCCAACTGCGATAGCTTTGCCCCGCAAATCAGGATTATCCCTTTGCTCCACTGATGCAAAAAAAGCATCCATATCTATATGAATAATCTTTCTTAAAATCATTGAAATCTAATCACGTTTATACCTTAAATTGCGTTTCTTTCTTTTACAAAAATACAGGAAATTTGATGTCTGAGCAAATTCGACAAATGTTTAGTGATATTTCGCAGGATTATGATAAAATGAATGACATACTTTCTTTCAGATTACATCATTTATGGCGAAAAAATGTTGTGAAATTTGCTGAATTAAAACCAGACTTTAAAGTTTTGGACTGTGCTTCAGGAACTGGTGATTTGGCTATTGAGTTTAAGATGAAGCTCAATCAACAAAGTGAAGTTATTGCTACAGATTTTTGTAAAGAAATGCTTGATTTTATCGAGCCTAAAGCTAAAAAAGCAAATGTTGATTTGAATGTACAAATTGCTGATGTTATGAATTTACAATTCGAAGACAACTATTTCGATATTGCGAGTATTTCTTTTGGTATTCGCAATGTCGATGAGCCTATTATTGGTTTGAAAGAAATGGCTCGTGTTGTAAAATCAAATGGAAAAGTAATCATACTGGAAACTGGTCAGCCAAATGGCTTAAACAAACTTTTTTACAACATTTATGGTAAATACATTATGCCTATGTTAGGGAATATTTTTGCAAAAAATAAAAGTGCATATACTTATTTGCCTCAAACTGCTTCTAAGTTCCCTTATGGCGATGAATTTGTTAAACTTATGCAAAAAACCAACTCATTTTCGGAAATTGCTTATTACCCTCAAACTTTTGGGGTATCCTATATTTATGTCGGGATTGTGAAATAATGATACATCTATTCATCATTGCTTGGTGGCTGATAGAATGGTTCTTTCAGCTTTAAAGCATTATTGTTAAGTTCAGAATTAATTTCTGTAGAAATACTTTTCACTTTGTTCAAATCATCTGTGGCTTTGTTTATATCTCTTTGCATATAATCTTTTTGTTCATTCAATTCAATTTTAATTGCTGCATATTTTTCCAGCTGGTCTTCATATTTCTCAATATCTCTTTGCTTTATCTTAATTCTCATTATCTTAAAGATAGGAATAATTACTGATGTAAGAAGTCCAAGAGAAATAATAAGGATAAATATAAATGTTAATGTGACAATCAAAGGATCTTGTGTGAACATTCCCAAAATAGATTTAGAAAAACCTAAAAGCACAAAAGAAACTATCGTGGAAACAGAAGTAATACTTAATACTACTGGATTAACTTCGTATTTATAAGGAACTAACTTATTTGTAAGTGCCTTTTCATTTTTGCCCAATCTGCTAAGTTTCTGCTGAAGTGTGTCATATTTCTTTTCTAAATCAAATTTCACATCTTCTCGGGATTCTACCTCAGTACTTATTGTTTCTAGCTTTGTTCTAAATTTATAGTTTTGCTCTTCTAAGTGAATTTGATAATCTTCCCATAAACTTTTAACTTCGTTACGTTTATCATAGAAATTGTCAATATCAACTGCTTGATTATATTTCACAAAATAATCTAAGTAATCGTATTTTATTGATTTAGAAAATTTATATGTTGAGAATATGAACTTGTGGTTTTGCGTTAATCCTCTTAAATCAACTTTGCTATCCTGCAAAACATTCTTTGCAACAAACTCAATTTCAAATCGAGTATAGTATGCTAAATTTCTAACTACTTCAAATTCTTCATCATTTAAAGATTCAACTAATCTTGACAAATTATCAATTGTCCTTGAGTTATCTTCGTACTTTTCATATTTCTGAGGATTCTCAACGCTCATTCTATCTTTCAAACAGTCAACTACAATTTTAATAAAAGTAATTCTTCCGTTAGCTTTAGCATCTCTATCAACAAGTTCATCACATTTCAAAATAAACTGATAAGCTTCTTTGTAATCTTCTCCCACTTCATCGAATGGTCTTAGAGAAACTGGAGTTATTGACTCTAAAAATGCTGCTGCTTTAATCCAGCCTCTTTCTTTTTGATTATAAATGAAAAGTATTGAACTTTCGTAATTTTCATAAACTGTTAAGATATCAATAGTGCTTTTCGATGATTTCACTGATTTTATAAGCTGTTCAATCATCAAGGGATTTCCATCGCTAATCTCTTCAAAATCTTCTAAATAAAATTCTGGATTGAGCTTATTCATAATGATAGTCTCTTCTATGTTATCTCTGGAAAAACCCTCCAAATATAACTCATAGAATAAGGAACCGTATTCTGTCTCTAATCTATTCTTTTGAATATCTGTAAATACTTCACGACCAGCTATCACAAATCTGAAATCAAAAAAGTTGGAAATAGATAAATCGTATGAATTTTTACCTGGCTTATAGTACTTAAAATCATTATAAGATTTGAAGAATACAGTTCTAAACAAATTATTGATTAGATAATCATTGACAGAACTTGAAATCGAGGTATAATCTTCCAAAAAGACTATAATTTTCAATGGCTTAATATTGTTGAGATAGTCATCTAATGTTGTAGTTTTATTGATTGGATAGAAATTGGACATTAAGTCCACAAGCAATGACTCAGTTAGAATAGATTGTATGTTAAATAAAACATCTATATCTTTAGACTTTTTATAAGTAAAAGCAAAGTCATCATTTGTTAGCTTTTCAGGCATATCTTGATATTTTGAATAAAGCTTGATTTGAGATAATAATTTCTCAAAATCATTATTACCATTTGCTTCTGACTGCTCTCTCAAATATTCAAGTACTTCAAAAAGCCAATTATAATTAAACTGTGATTCTTTGATTTTTAATAATCTACCGTTCTTTATATCCACAAATGAATTTGTAAGTGCAAGAATAAATTCCACAATGAAATCCAAACTCTGGCCAGAGTTCACTCGCATCACAAAATCGCAAAATTGCGTATTCTCAATATGTTCGAAAATATTATTAACAATTGTTGATTTTCCAGAGCCAGCGACCCCGTTAATATAGAAAATCCTTTTGGGTTGTTGGTATAAATCTAACTTCAGCCCAGTTACAATTTCTTCTAATTCTTCAGCTTTATAAGGAATTTCCATTTTCTTTGTCTTAAATTATTTTAATTAGTTTTGAAATAAATCTTAACTTTAGTTCCTTTTTCGGTAGATTCATACTGGGACTTAAATGCTAAATTGCGAATAAGAAACACACCTCTCCCATTATCTTTCAGTAAATTTTCAGGATGCCTTGGGTCTGGAACTAAATCTGGATTGAACCCATTGCCCTCATCTTCAATAATAAACTCAATTTCATTTGGAAATAGGTTAATTTGAAATACCACTTTCTTTGAAACATCTAACTTGTTGCCATGAATCAATGCGTTATTAACTGCTTCAGTTATTGCAATAAGAATACTATGGTATATATCTTCATTTATACCAATACTTTCCTGCAAATTCTTAAGCAATGGTTCAATTTCAGAAATTGATGATTTCTGACTGACTAGTTCTATTATTTTGAATGTTCTTTGCATTTTCTAGCTTTGTTAGTTCAAAATTAAAACAAAATTTTTGTTGTGATACTAACATTTGTAAAATTATTCAATAACTTATCATCTCTGTACAAAAATTCATACCATCCTGAAAAGTTTATCACATTCCCAGAACTAAGAATATAATCAATTTGTAGCTCTGGTCCTATCGAATATTGATTTAGAGTGCCCGCAATAGAACTTGAAGATAAATTTCTTTGATATTGTTTAAAGTATCGGAAACCAAACCCAAAAGTGAAATTATCGCTTAAGTAATGCTTCAATATCGGATTCAAGAAATATTCTTCTTTACCATTTATCCTTTTCTCGGCAAAATCGGACCAAAACAATATCCCTGTCTCAAAATAGCGAATCATTATTCTATTTTTTAACTCCCAATTTCTTCCCAAAGTTAGCGAAAGAGAGTCAATATACTGAACTTGTCTATAACTATAACTTCTTGTGTTTGACAGGTCTAGTTCATAATCGAATATTGTATAGTTTGCCATCACTTCAAATCTACCAAAATATCTTATTGGACTGTCGTTATATCGAATTAAAGGAGTTAAACGATAAATCCGATTCCAGTTATTATCTATACTTCGAGAAGTCTTCAAATTTACAACATGGTTATTCAAATTTTCAAATTCAATACCATATTGCAATGAATTACTAATCATTCTTTCATAACTTAGCTTTAAAATGCTTGCAAATTCATCTCTGTCATAAGTGTTTTGCTCGCTAGGAGTATCATATTGATAAAGAGAAATTGAGTAATCTAATTTTAATCTGTCTTTCTTGGAAAAATTATAATTCGTACTTAAGAAAAGTCTTTTCGTATTTGATAGATTGTTCCATTGCTCCTGTCGCAATTTCAATATATTGAAATCAGTTTCACCAATTTTCTTTTCGTTTTTGACATCATTTATTTCATCTCTCGATTGATAAGTAAATGATATTAATTGAGTTATTAAATCAAATTTAAAATTAATGTCTGTTTTAAAACTTATGGATTCAACATTGATTTCCTGTCTAATTCCACTCTCTAACAAGCTAGAATCAATATTTCTAAAATCTTTAATTGTAGTTTTATTGTTATAATTAAATCGCAATGAACTGAACAGGAAATCAAACAATTTAAAAGTCATATACACATCAGAACCAAAAAAGTCATCTTTTCTGCCTAAAACGTTCTCTGTATTGTTAGAATTCAATCTGAAATAATCTCTGTTTGCTCCACCTATTTGCAAATCTAATCTTAAATTATCTTCTGACTCAAATACTCTATCGAAAATCAAATTTCCAAGATAATTACTGTTAATTCTATCTTTATTTAAACTAAGAATATAAGCACTACCTAACACACTCAAATTGTAATCATCTAACTTAATGTTCTCAGCTCTATTTGTTAGATTAAAAACGTAACCTTTGGAGTTAATTTCATCAAATGTGTTATTCTCATATCCAATTGTAGATGCTATAAATCCATTATTTAAATAATTCCATTTTGCACCACCCGATACGTTAATTCTTTTTAAGTTGCCATAAACAGTAGGTGAATTAGGAACAGAATTGTAAATGAAATTGTTTGTCAATAATAAATCTAAGTTCTTAGTAGCTGGAGTTCTGATAGCCATTGAAAATGACTCGTCATCTCTTGTATTGATTGTTGTAACGGAATTCAAATTTTGAGATACAAATAAACTGCCGAACTCATTTTCAAGGAAGTAATTACCAAGCAACATATTTGTACTTATGTTATTTAGTTTGTTAAAACTCAATTGAAGCGAATTGTCATAGTTCTTGTCGTACAAATACAAATACTGTGATTGTAGCTTTAATGAAGCCAGACAAAATATTAAAATGAATATCCTCAAAAATAACTTTAGGGTTATTAAAGTTGTAATTTAAGAAATTCGCTTTAAAAGTATTGCCTATTAAGACTCAATCTCTCTTAAAAGTGCTTGTCTTTCAATTTCAAGCTGTCTTATTCTGCGATTAATATTGTCCAATTCTTGAGGCATTGAGTCAATTTCTATTCTTAGCTTGCTTGCTGCTTCGTCAACTAAATCTATTGCTTTATCAGGCAAGAATCTATCTGTAATGTATCTATTTGAAAGCTCTGCCGCTGCAATGATTGCTTCATCTTTAATTCGCACACCATGATGAATTTCGTATTTCTCTTTAAGTCCACGAAGAATTGAAATTGTATCTTCCACACTTGGTTCGCCAACATACACTTGTTGGAATCTTCGCTCCAGTGCAGCATCTTTTTCTATATGTTTTTGGTATTCATCGAGAGTTGTAGCACCAATGCAATGCAATTCCCCACGAGCCAAAGCTGGTTTTAGTATGTTAGCTGCGTCCATTGCTCCATTTGTAGCTCCTGCACCAATCAAAGTGTGTATTTCGTCAATAAAGAGTATTATCTCTCCGTTTGCATCTGTTACATCTTTCACAATTGCTTTCAGTCTTTCTTCAAATTGCCCTCTGAATGAAGTACCAGCTATCAATGTTCCCATATCAAGTACCACAACACTTTTAGTTTTTAAACTATCTGGCACATCACCATTGACAATTCTCAAGGCAATTCCTTCTACTATTGCAGTTTTGCCCACACCTGGCTCTCCAATCAAAATTGGATTATTCTTTGTTCTGCGAGATAGAACTTGTAGCACTCTTCGAATTTCATCTTCTCTGCCAATTACGGGGTCTAATTTACCAGCTCTTGCATCGTCTGTAAGTATCCTACCATATTTCTTTAAAGCACTATATTGATCTTCGGCATTCTTATTATTTGCAGATTTGTTGCCTCTAATATCTTGCAAAGTTTTCAATACTTGGTTTTTATTTACACCAGTGCTATCTAACATTGCTGTCAAATCAGTTTTCAATTGCAAAATTGCAATTAACAAATGTTCGCTAGAAATGTATTCATCTTTCATTTTTTGAGCTTCTTTGAAAGCAATGTCAAACATCTCATTCGTCTGCTGTGAAAAGTAGTTTTGACTAGTTATTCCAGAAACTTTTGGTAACTTTTCAATAAAATCATTAATTTTAATTTTAATAATGTCGGCATTTGCTCCAATTTTCAATATAATTTGCGGAACAATGTTTGCAGAATCTTGCATTAGTGCTGCAAATATATGCACTGGTTCAATTGCTTGATTATTGTAACTATTTGCAATTTCAGTTGCAGTTTGTAATGATTCTTGAGCTTTTAAAGTCAATTTTTGCAGATTCATTTGTTTCCTTAGTCATAGTGTTTTAATTTTAACTGTCTTACAATCGCAAATTTGTAATTATTTTTTCAATTTTTGAATGATTAACATCATTAACTTATGACGAATAAAACCAAAATTATCTTATTTTCAATTTTTATTCTTTTTGGAGTGATTCTTACTCTTTTTTATTCCCTATTTTTAAGCAAAATAAGCACTAATGAACTCTCCGATGAGCCATTTGAAATACAAAATGGAGAATCAACAAAAATAATAATCAAGAATCTCAATGATAAAGGTTTTTTAAAGCCAAGTACTTTTTTCACTGGTTTCATAAAAGTATATACTTTTGTTAGCAACAAGAAAATTCAGTCTGGCTATTACAAAATTGAAGACAAACAAAATAATTGGCAAGTATTCAAAATGCTTATAAATAAAGAATTTATTGAGCCAATTATAGTAACTATCCCTCCTGGTTTTGAAATTCGCAGAATAGCGTCGGTTTTAAAAAACAAGTTAAAATTAGATAGCGCAGCTTTTGTGAGCAGAGCCAAAAATAGCGACTTTATTAAAAAACTAGAAATCAATGCAGTTTCTTTGGAAGGATACTTATATCCCGATACTTATGATTTTGTTTGGAAGTCCCCTCTCGATTTGGTTATCAAAACATTAGTTGCCCGACATAAAGAAATTTGGAATGAAGAAATTGCAGAAGATTTCAAAAAACAAAACAAATCACGCAATGAAATTCTGACTTTGGCTTCAATAGTACAAGGTGAGACCAGCAATGAGAATGAATCTAAAATTGTGGCAGGTCTTTATTTGAATAGAATTAAAATTGGAATGCCATTGCAAGCAGACCCAACTGTGCAGTATGCTCTTGGAAAGCGAAAAAGACTTAGTTATCAAGATTATGCTTTGCAAAGTCCATACAACACTTATATTATTAAAGGATTGCCTCCTACACCAATTGGAAATCCAAGCATAACTGCAATAAGAGCTGTACTCAATCCTGCCAGTCATAATTATATTTATATGGTGGCTCGTGGCGATGGCTCTGGATTGCATAATTTTGCAGAAAACTATCAACAACATTTAGCTTTTGTAAGTAATTACAGAAAAAACATAAATAAAAATTGAAATGAAAAATCTTTACAAAGTCAATATAGTATTCTTAATCACTGTTTTTATAGCACTTTCATCTTGCATGACGGTTACGAAAACTGATTTAACTCAAGAATCAATCAAGCCAAAAGTCAGTAGCCAAAACGAACAAATTGCTCTTGGTCATTATTTGAACGGTCTTACTCTCAAAGAAATGAAAAAATATAATGAAGCACTTGTCGAATTCAATAGAGCTTTGAGCTTTGATTCTAATTATGCGATTTGCTATGCTGCGGCAAGCATATATTTTGAATTAAACAACTACCAAATTGCAGAAATATTATTGCGTAACTCTTTGCAACAAAAGCCTAATTATATAGAAGCATACAAATTACTTTTTGATTTGTACTCCAATGAAGGTCTAGATATAGGACTGATAACACAAGTTGCAGATAAGATTTATCAAATTGAACCAAACAATGAGAACAAGTTTAAATATGCCAGCTTCCTCTCTTTTGTGAATAAACCAAAAGCAAATTCTTTACTTATTGAATTAATTGACACTGAATATAAACAATCTGCACTTTCTAACTTAATTCAGAATTCTCGATTAGTAAACGATACAACTGCAATGCTCAAATATTTGGAAACACTTTATATGAGCGATAAAACAAATTTTAAAGTTGCTCAGGAGCTTACTTATTATTACTTACAAAATTTGAATAGATACAATTCATTTTTACCAATATTAAATGAAATGGATAATTCGTTACAAATGAATTATTTAGCAAATATTTATTTAGCAGTACTAAGAAGAACAATTGAACTCGAACACGACTCAACTTTTGCAAATAATTTAATAGAAAGAGTAAAAAGCAAATTTGAGAAAGATTCTGAAATATTACTGAATATAGCCAAGCTCTCCTTCAAAGTGAACAATATTAAACAGGCAGATGTATTTTTCGAAAAAGCAATTGCTTCTGACATTGAGATACCAGAAATTTTATTAGATATTAGTAACTTCTTTATTTATTTAGAGAAATTTGAAAAAGCATCTGGCTTTGCTGCCAGAGGTAGTAAAAACTTTCCAAAAGATTACAGATTCCCTTATTTGGAAAGTTTGGTACATTCTTCAATGAATGAAATTGCTAAAGCTAAGTCTTTTATGCTACTTAGTCTGAAAATTGATTCGACTTTTGCAAATAGTTGGTCGCAACTTGGCTTGATTTATGATAGTGAGAAGAATAGTGATAGTGCCGAATATTGCTATGAAAAAGCATTAATGCTTTCAACAGATCCAGATGCACTTACTTTGAATAACTATGCTTATTCATTGGCTGATAAGGATAAAAATTTGCAGAAAGCAAAGCAGCTGAGTCAACAAGCATTAGAAATTGAACCAGATAATTATGCATTTTTAGATACTTATGGTTGGATATGCTATAAACTTGGAAATTATCAAGATGCAATTGATTACTTAAAAAAATCATTATCTTTGGCTCAGGAAAATCCTGAAACATTAGAGCATTTGGGTACAGTTTATAAAGATATGGGTAAAGATGATGAAGCTTTGTTCTATTTTTCCAAAGCAATTAGCTTGGACCCAACAAATATGAAATTGGTTGAAAAAATTAAATTGCTTAAAAGATAAATTTTTGGCAAAAAGTGCCGAAATTATCAAAAAAGAATCTTCAAAATAGGTTAAAATATGTTTGTAATAATTGGAATTGTATTAGTAATGGGTTCAATGCTTGGTGGTTATATGATGCACCATGGCGATATTGCTGTATTAATCCAGCCAAATGAGTTTTTAATTATCGGCGGAGTTGCTGCTGGTTCTTTGTTAATTGCCAATCCTATGTATGTTGTAAAACATATCATTGCAGGTGCTATTGGAACATTTAAAGGGCCAAAAGCAAACAAAGCCGCTTATATTGACCTCATTAAAATGCTTTATGAACTCTTCCAATTCGCCAAAAGAGAAGGTTTGATTGCACTTGAGCCACACGTAGAAAATCCTGAATCTAGCACAATTATGTCTAAATTTCCTTCTTTCTTACATAATCATCACGCAGTGGTTTTCCTTTGCGACACACTGAAAGTAATACTTTCTGGTGGTGTACCTGCACACGATTTGGAAGAATTAATGGATTTGGATTTGGACGGACACCACGAAGAAGAACATTTTGCACAACAATCCCTAAATACAGTTTCCGATGCCTTCCCTGGTATTGGTATCGTTGCTGCCGTTTTGGGGGTAATTATCACAATGGGTTCAATTAATGCTGGTGCTGCAACGGTGGGAGCCAATGTGGCTGCCGCTCTCGTTGGTACTTTTCTTGGTATCCTTCTTTCTTATGGAATCGTTGGGCCAATGGCTCGAAATATGGATTTGAATATTTATGTTGACTCTAAATATATGGCTGCTATCAAAGCAGCTTTGCTTTCCTTTGCCAAAGGTGCTCCAGCTGCTGTGGCTGTGGAATATGGCAGAAGAGCTATCAATCCAGAAATGAGACCTACATTTAAAGAAGCAGAAGATGCTATGAAAAAATAATATTTTTTAATTTTTAACTACTGCAATTAAAAATGTCAGAAGATGAGAAAAAGAAGAACTCCGAACAACCCATAATTATTAAGAAGATTAATAAAGGTGGTCACGGGGCTCATGGTGGTGCATGGAAAGTGGCTTATGCCGATTTCGTTACTGCGATGATGGCCTTCTTTATCGTTATGTGGATTCTTGCAGCTGGTGAGGATGTTAAAAATGAAGTTTCTGCTTATTTTAATGATCCGGGTTTATTCAAATTTGTTGATGGTAAACAAGCTATTCCTGTGGATTTAGGATTAAAACCTGTTCCTGGCAAAAAGTCTGGTGACAGCAGAGGCGAAGGACAAGGAGAAACTCCTGATGAGAAAATGGCTATCTTAAATCAGCAACAGCAAAAAGAAATGATTGAGCAAATCAAACAAGAAGCTGTGCGAGATAGTGTAAAAGCTGCTCAAAAATTACAACAAACCGCAAAAACTTTAGAAGATATGTTCAAAGCATTGGGCGACCAAAGCAAAGAAATGAAAGACTTAATGAGTGCTATTAAGCTGGAATTAACTGAAGAAGGACTACGAATTGAGCTAAGCGAAACTAAAAAAGATTTATTTTTCAAACCTGGAAGCAGCGAAATGTTGCCCCAAGCTAAAAAAGTTCTCTTTACTTTGGCAAAAGAAATTGGTAAATTGCCAAATCTTTTGGAGATAGAAGGACATACAGATTCAAAATCGTATGGAAGAAGAGGTGGCTATTCAAATTGGGAACTTTCTGCCGATAGAGCCAACTCTACACGCAGAACACTTGATTATAGTGGACTTTGGAATGGTCAGATAATCAAAGTTACGGGCTTCTCCGATAAGAAATTGTTGATAAAAAACAATCCTTTTGATGATAGAAATAGAAGAGTTTCCCTACTTGTTAAACAAATGTCAACTGGCGACATTCTTAAAGACCAAATACCCGATGCAAAAGATAGCGAAGAATAGTTTTTAATTAATAAAGCGTATAAAAAAATGAGAAATAAATGTAAATATTCAATAGTTTGTAATGATGAGAAATTTATTTCTTTAGCCAAAGAAATTGTTTCTGAGCTTAACCCAGACAATGAATTTGAGATGATTAACGAAAATACTCTCCATACTTTTTTCTCAAATGCTATTAATAACATTATAATAATTGAAAACAATTATATTGATAATCAAATTATTGATTTTGTAAAAAATCACAGTTCCCTTCGCTTAAATAATGTCATTTATATAATTGAAAGTGGTGATAATAAATTACCAATTCATTTCGATGAAATTATTGATTTAAAAGAATCTCGTAGTCTATTATCTTATAAACTAAGCTTTGCCAACACTTTATTAGAATATAAAATCAAATTACAAAGTGAAGAAGCTAAAATTAAACTTATATCAAATCAATTGCAGAGCGATTTAAATGATATGTTTAGTTTGGCATCGCACTTCATGCAGGCTCGATTGCCTGGAGCAATTGAACGTACAGATAGGATTGTAGAAGCTACTCTTTGGATTGCCAATCAATTAGATGCTTCAGAAATCAATATGTTCGATATAAAAGTGGCAGCTCACTTTTCCCAAGCTGGCAGAATAAATTTGCCCGACAACTTGTTAAATCAAGTTGTGATGGAAGATGGTTTGCCAAGCGACCCTTTACTGAAACAAATTCCACACGTGGCGAAAGAAATTGTATCAAAAGTCAAAAGATTCCAAGATGCTGCAAATATTCTCTATCACATCTATGAGAACTTAGATGGCTCTGGAATGCCAGATGGTTCTCAATCTTGGCAAATTCCACTAGAAAGCAGAATTATTAGAGTTGTTCTTGATTATGAAGAAGAATTAGACCGTGGAGTAATCCCACCTTCTGAAATTATAGCTAAAATGGTGGCTATGGGTAAAAGAATATTCGACCATAGAGTTGTGCATTTACTTGAGCAATACATTCGCTCTGAAAATAGAGAAGATTATGACCCAACTGAAAAACCAGTTCTGCTTTCTCAATTAGTACCAAATATGGTTATTAATAGAGATGTAATTTCAATTAATGGACTTAAACTAGTTTCAAAAGGAACAAATCTAACACAAAATTCAATAGACTTCATTCTTAACCACGCTGCCTACGACTCAGTTCTTGGCAACATTTATGTGAAAAAGTAGTGAATTTATGACTTTTTATTCCTTGATAAATTTATAAAGTTTTGAAATACTATTCTGACTTACAACTACATAATAAGTACCAATCAATAAAATAGAAACGTCAATATCCAATTTATTATTATTGATGTTTAATATTGTTGAAACATCAATATCTATTCCTGTTTCAGAATATAGTTTAACACTATAATTTAATCCAACATCATTGATACTTATTTTATGTGTTGCAGGATTTGGACTAACAATATTTGTATCAGAAGATATTACTTGATCCACTTTTGTAGTAGTGTAAAAAGCATTATACAATATTATTCCTGCATCCATCCACCCCATTAAATATTTATTCTTAGGCGAAAACACTAAATAATCTTGAGCTAAAGATTTTCTTGTATTATTGCTATACCTATAAGATGTTTCCCTAATTTTCAAATCAGGAATTCGTATATCATTCATATCATTTCCTCCTGTTGCTCCGCAGGTTGCCATATATCTTGAATCTGGACTAAATGTTACACCAGTTAGTATCCCTCCGCCACCTTGGTTAGTTTCCCAAACTTTTTTATAACTTTGAGCATCAAATAAAGATACTTTATTCAAACTCACAGAACCTATCCACTTACCGTCTGGTGATGTTTGAAAATTTCCTATATTGTCATTTTGTTTAATTATTTTTCTTAACTTAGTATCCCAAATGTAACTATAGTTTATTGGTTGATCTGGTGTATTTAGTATTTTATATTCTGATTCTACTCTCATAAAATTAGCATTTTGAGCTAATTCAAAATTATAATAATAATTATCTCTTGTGCCGACTTTTTCAATTAGTTCCATTGTTTTCAAATCAAACATCAAAATATCTTGTACCCATTCTTTGCGTGGAGGGTCGTTTCTTTTTAATGCAACCATACGTCTGAATATTTTGATAAATCCATTTTATCGAACCTTCCAAGTTTTAGCCCTTTGTCAGTGAAAGTTCCTACAACTTCGTCAGTTTCAAAGTTAATTTTACGATTATCGTAAGTATAAATATATTTTCCATCGTTTGAAAAGCGGATTATACCTGCTACATCTTTTATGTCTCTTACATACTTTCCTGTTTCTGCTTCAACTAAAAATATTCTTCTTTCACAAGAAACAAGTATGTACTTATCATCTGGGGTAAAGATTACGTTATATATATAACTAGGGTCTATTGAGCCATTTGGGTCAATAAGCCCGCGATATTGGCTCCACCAAATTATTTCTTCTTCTGCTTTAAGCGAAGAAAATATAGCTACAAAAGCTATAGAGAGGATTATGATTGATTTTTTCATAATTATTTAATAAAGAACTTTTTAAGTTTGTCTTCTCTTAGATAAACACTTGAAAAGGAAAAAGGTCACGCTAAAGTAGGAAATAAATGTAAAACTATATATAACAATTAGTTATACTCCCTTTTCACTTCCCTAACTTATCGTGGATTATTTTCCATTCCCCTGCCCAATCACTTATTATATGTACTCCTACTTGAGCTCCAGAACCAGCTGCTATTGCAAACTGATTGCTATGCCCTGAAATTACTCCGCATACATATAAATTCTTTCGCACCTTATAATCTTGATTTTCTATAACGTATCGGCTTGGTTTGTCTGTTCGGAGATGTTGCTTTTCCGCAATTCCGAGCGATTCAAAAAAGAAATATTTAAACCCACTTGCTATAACGACTTTTTCTGTCCAATAAATTCCTTCAAAGCAGCTTACTTTAAATTTTCCATTTAGCTCTTCAATCTTATTTATAGTTGTCAGTTTTCTTTCAATATTTGGGAATTGCTCAATTTGCTTATTCATTCTTGCAATAGTTTCCCTACCATCCTCTCCAAAAGGCACACCAATTGCATTATTGAATACTGCTTTTTTCACATCGCTTTTGTCGCTATCGAAAATTATCACTTTCTTAGCTCTTGCAAATTGCTCATTTTTAATAGCAGAACCAATTATAGCAGCACAAGATAGCCCAGAAACTCCGCCACCAATTATTGCCACATCATAAATATTCATAAATTCACCAATTTTGCTTAAATTTGTTTTTTCAAATTTCTAAAATTCCAATGACGAAAATACTAACTTTTTGCTATTCTTTAATCATAATTAACACATTTTGTCTTTCAAGTGAATTTATTTACAAATTGAATACAAATGATTACTATATTGTGGGTGCAGCAGGAGCGGGCTTGCTGGGGGCTAATCAAATAAAGATAGAAACACTAAGCAATACAGAAATTGATAAGTTAGACAAAAACAATATTAACTCTTTTGATAGACCTACTGTTGAAAATTACAACCAAGATTTGTCGAATATGAGTGATTATTTGTTAGTAGGTTCTTTCTTAATTCCAGCCATTAATTTCACAAAAGTAAAGAGTTTAGAAGACATTAGCACAGTAGCGGCTATGTATATAGAGACTGCTTTGATTACAAACTTTATAACAATTTTAACAAAAAATACTTTTCAAAGAGAAAGACCATATAACTATAATCCAAATGTCCCTGATACCGAAAAATTTGACAAACAAGCTAAATTATCATTTTTTTCAGGTCACGCCTCAAATTCGTTTATGAATTGTGTGTTTGCAGCCAAAGTATTCGATGATTTAAATCCCAACTCAAGCTATACTCCATACGTTTGGGGTGGCTGTTTGGCCTATGCAACTACTGTAAGTTATTTGAGAGTGGCTGCTGGCAAGCACTTCCCCACAGATGTAGTTGTAGGTGCATTAGTTGGTTCGGCTATTGGCTATTTAATACCAGAATTGCATAAGCTAAACAGTTCACAATCTTTAAACTTGCAACCAAACAGTGAAGCTATTAATCTTGGCTATAAAATAAGCTATAGCTATAAGTTTTAAAAGTAAATATTTGTAGATTTATTTAATTTAATTATAAGATTCTGATTGTACACACCAACCCATCACATTTTCACTTAGTTTAGTAATAAAGAATTCAACAACTAAAAGGAGTGTTATGAAATTTTTTAGAATTATTACTTTAGCTTTAAGTTTATTCTTCGTATTTGAGACAGCTTTAGCTCAAGGTTCTCGTAGTGGGGGCAATTTCGGATTTGGTCTTATGGCTGGAGAGCCATCGGGAATCACAATAAAATACTATACTGGCAGTGAAACAGCTTTCGATGCATATATTGGTAGCTCTTATTTCGGAAAGCTGCGTATTGGTGGAGATTATCTGTGGCATTTCAATGCATTCAATTCAAATGTAGTAAAAATGTATGCTGGTGTGGGTGCTACTTTCGGCTTCGGACGTGGTGAGGGTTTCTTCTATAAAAACAATAAAGACAAATTCTATTATTGGGAAGATAATTCTTCTGTTGGTATAGCAGCTCGAGCTTTATTGGGTATTAACATTATGCCACGCAACACCCCACTTGAAATTTTCTTCGAGATTGGACCATTAGTAGGTATAGCTCCAAACTTCGGTTCAAATTTTGAAGGTGCTTTAGGAATTAGATTCTATCCATAATCAAAATATTATGGAATAATTCAATTGAAAGGTGAGCTTAGGTTCACCTTTTTTTGTTTTAGAAGACAAATAAATGTTTTGCTGTATGTTTTTATTCGGAAGTTAATCAAATTCTTAATTATTCAAAACATCATCTTTTGTAGTAAAAGCAATAGCAACAACCTCATCAATCATACTTTCTTCAATATTTAGTTCTTTTAAAGTATCAACTAAATGATTTGCAACAGCATTGAAATGTTCTTCATTTATTGCCATTCGAGAATGTGCATATCGCATAATTTTACCAGTATAAGCAGACATTGGTGCACCAAAGGTATAAGCCAAGAATGCTTTCATTTTGCCAGATTGGTTTTCCATATCAACATTTTCAAAAAAACTATTTATCTTTTCATCTGCCAACACTTTTTCATAGAATAAATTTACGGATTGATTGACAATTGTCATTCCACCAATTCTTTCAAATAAACTTTTTTGATTTTCCATTAATTATTTTATTTGTTTTTAGAAATTATGATTAAACATACAATTCTAAATTAAGAAAATAATACAAGAAAATCAATTTGTTTTATAATCAATTTAAACAATAAAAGTTTTAAACATAACTACATAAACTCGACGAAATATTATTCACATTATATGCATTATCCTTTCAACTCCAGTCTAAGTTGTTTTCTATTTTTTCAGTTAATTTCTAAACTTATGGTTTACTTTGGGGTGAATTAGTAAGAAGCTTTTAGTGGCAGAAGCAAAAGCTGAAATAAAGATAAATTTGAAACTAATTCTATGAAGATTTGAGAAAGTACTTTTCAGTATTTAGCTCCCGTGAATACTTTTGCAAGAAACCAACGTCCAATATTTGCAGAAAAGGAGCTAATTTAATTCTCAACAGTATTATTAATTAAATTGAGATTTTATTTTTTATCAAATTGGAAGACTTTGCTTGAAGCTAAGATTTTCTTCATATCTTTTGTGATACTTGGAAATTCTTCGTAGAAATCATCAATCTTCTTTTCATCGAGAGAAAAAGATTTAGCTAAATATTTTGCAGACAAGTCGTTGTTTTTTTCTGCAGCAAATACTTTAGCAAGCAAATAGAACCCATCTGCCCATTTTGGTGCTATTTCCACTAACTCCAAAAGTATTTTTTTTGCTTCTTCGGTTTTGTTTAATTCCCAGAGAGTTACGGCATAATCGTGGAGACACTCATAATTATCTCTATCTATATCTAGCACTTTTTTATAGCAATTGGCAGACTCTTCCAAATTTTCCATATTATAGTATGTATCGCCCATTGCATACCAAACATCGGAGCTATTTTTTTGGATTTCATTAGCCACACGGAAATCTTCTAATGCTTTTTCATAGTTTTCAATCGCATCATAGCAAATCCCTCTTCCAAAATAAGATTGGTAGTGGTATGGCTTGATTTCTATAGCACGAGTGAAATAGAATATTGCTTTCTTGTAATCACCACTATCGCCATAAGAACCTGCTAAGTTATGCAGAGAGTCTATATCATTTGGATTGTGAATTAAAGCAGACAAATAGCATTGAATTGCTTCAGCTAATCTTCCCAAAGAGGAATAGCTGTTTCCTTTGTTGTAATGTGCAGCGTATAAGTCATCTTTAATTGCAATTGCAAAATCGTAACACTCAATTGCTTTATGATATTGTTCTTTGTGGTTGTGCATCACACCTTTATTGTACCAAAGGTTGTAATCATAAGGTTCTAAATTAATTGCTTCGTCGTAGAAATGAATTGCATTATCATAGTCACCCATGTTATTAAAGCAATAAGCAAGTTCTTGAGTGGCATCGAATTTGAATTCTTCTTTACCTTGTAGATATTTCAATATTTCTATTGATTTTCCCCAATTTTCCATACCCTGCAATGTTAAAGACATTTGGAACAAAGCTTCTTCATTGTCTGGATTAATGATTATTTCTTTTTGTAAAATTTCCAACGATTCTTCGTACTCGCCTAAACTTTCCAATATCATAGCTTTTGTTACTAATATTTCACTGTCATTTGGGCTAATTGCTAAAGCTTTATCAACAGTACGTTTGGCTTCACTTCCATAAGACAAATTTAAAAGTACGAAAGCCATACGTTGCCAAGCTTCCGATGAATAAGAGAAGTTGTCAGTCCAAAGTTTGCAGAAGTAATACGCATCATTGTATTTTTCTTCTTCTATACAATAATTGACTAAGTTCTCCAAAATATCAGCATCAGGCAGTTCTTCATTGTTTTTGAATGCCTTTCTGTATTTTCGAACTTTCTCGTTCATTTCGTCCTTATTCGTGAAATCGAATAAGTCGTCTTCGTAATCTGCAAAACTCATTATTAACTTGGGTTTATTTTTCTAATACAAGAATAAAAATTTGTTTGTTAATTTTCAAACATATTATTCAATTGTGGATAAGTTATACTATAGACGAAACAAAGTGATTTGTGTGTAGTTGATTTGTAAAATTGAATGATTATTCAATTAAGTATCTAAATTTTATGAAAATACTTGACTTATTTGGGGGAATTAACTAATTTTGTCAGCATAACTATTCGAATTTACTTTGTAAAGCAATGATAAGATTAAGTTTTTGTATATAGTTTTTCAATTATTTAAATGCAAATAGACAAAATAAACATAGATAAGTTGATATTATCAAAACACTTAGTTTTACATAAACAAGGTCTTCGAGATTACGTTAATATTGATTTTTGTAGGAATGTACTATCAAATGTTTTGGAAGTTGTTATTTAAGAAGATGAAAGGACTAAAATTTGGGGAGTTGATAAAGCAACTGATAAGAATGTAAGAATTGTAGTCGAAATTGATAATTTAACTATTGTAACTGCTTTTTATGATAGAAGTTACAATGAACAAAAAAATGAAAATTAATTATTTTAAAAGCACAAATTCTATAAGTATAAAATTTGAAGAGAAAGCAAGTTTTGATACTAGAGAAATATCAAATGATATTATTGCTGATTTTGACGAGCAAGGTAAAATCATTGCTTTAGAAATTCTTGCTTTACCTAAAGACAAACCAATCAACTCATTGATAGCAATAGGATTTAACGAAGTTTTACAAAGTTAAGCAGTTTGATCAAGTTAAAATCTTTACAAGTTTAATTTAACTATACTCTGGTCTGGTTTTATATTCTATTGGGTCGGGAAAGCCAGCTTTAGCGAAACCACGCAAGCGTAATCCACAAGAATCACAATCGCCACAAGCCAAATCGTCAGATTGATAGCAGCTCCAAGTTAGCTCAAATGGTACTCCCATTCGCATTCCTTCAATTGCTATTTCAGATTTTTGTAAATCAATAATTGGTGTTAAAATTTTTATATCAAATTCGTGTTTAGTGCCTGTGCGGATAGTGTTTTCGAAAGCTATAAAAAAATCTTTCCTTGTGTCGGGATAGCCACTGGAATCTTCGTCCACAGCACCTATAACAATTGTTTCTGCTTTTATAACTTCTGCCCAACTTGTAGCAATAGCCAGAATGTTTGCATTTCGGAATGGAACATAGCTGTTAGGTATTTCTTTGTTAGCAAGGTTTGCTTTTGTTACTTCTATTCTGCGATCTGTTAAACTAGAACCACCAATTGCCGCTAGATATGAAATATCTACAATCAATCTGCTTTCTATTCCATACTGATTGCATAGCTTATCGAATGAAATTAATTCTTTCTTTTCAGTGCGTTGCCCATAATTCACGTGCAATGCAGAAATAGCATAACCCATTTCAATTGTTTTTGCAAGGCAAACAGCGGAATCCATACCGCCACTAAGAAGTACAATTGCTCTTTTCATAATTTGGCTTAGCTCTCGAAGAGTTCTGGAAAATTAATTTCTTCAATCATTTCGCACCAAATATGACCAATCATAATGTGACTTTCTTGAATACGTGCTGTGACATTAGAAGGTACTATAACAAAATTACTGCATAAGTCTTTTAAACGGCCACCAGTGCCACCTAAAAGTCCAATTGTCAGCATTTCAAGTTCATTTGCTTTAGCCACAGCTCTAATTATATTTTCAGATTTGCCAGATGTTGTAATACCAATAAGTGCATCGCCTTTTCTGCCATAAGCTTCCACTCCTCGAGCGAAAACATTATCGTAGCCTATATCATTTCCTCCAGCAGTAATAATAGATGTATCCACAGTTAGTGCTAGCCCAGCAATTGCAGGTCTATTGATATGGCTGCGAAGACGAACTACTAATTCAGCGGCTAAATGTTGACTATCGGCTGCACTTCCGCCATTGCCACAGAATAAAATTTTACCACCCGATTTGATTACTTCAGCTAATTGTTTGCCAATTGCTTCAATTTCGTTTGAACAATCTAAAAGCAATTGTGTTTTAGTAGCTATGCTTTCTTCTATTGTACTTTTAATTTTATTTTGAAAATTCATAATCTTCTTTAAATATTCTTTTTAATTATGGCTAAAAGTTGGTCTCTACCCAAATCTGTAAATGAAGAATATGGTAATACTTCAATCACATATCTGCAAGAAGCAGTAAGTCTTTCATATTCTGCTTTTTTTGCCAGCATTTCTGCTTGAGTAATTTTGTCAACCTTAGTTAGAATTATTAAGTAATTTCTTTCTTCATTTTCAAGAAATTCAATTAGTTCCAAATCTTTTTCTTGAATTGCAATTCTAGAATCTACCAATACGTTCACAAACTTGATATTCTCTCTATTTGCTAAGAAACTAAGATTTTCTTTTTTCCATTTTTGCTGAAAGTCCTTCCCACGTTGGGCATAGCCAAAGCCAGGCATATCTACTAAACACCATTTATCTTGCACAACAAAGAAATTAATTGATTGTGTTTTGCCAGGCGTAGAGCTTGTGTGTGCTAAGTTCTTTCTTCGGACAATAGAATTGATTAATGACGATTTGCCAACATTAGACCGACCACAAAAAGCTATCTCTGCCATATTGTGTTTGGGAAAGGCATCAGGAGTATCCGTACCAAAAATAAATTCTGCGTTATAAGTTGCTTTTTTCATAATCACAAAAATATCAAAAAAATACAAATAGTATTGCTTTTATTGGATTAAACAATCTGTTTATTGGCTTTTTGTGTCTTCCCAAAGTTCAAATTGATTTTCTTTTGGGTCTATAACCCAAGCAAAAATTCCCTCTGGGTGGATTTCCGGCCCTAGTATTTCGACTGCTTTGCTTTGCAGATGTTTTAAAGTTTCGTCCATACTTTTTACTCGGAAATTAATGGTATAATTTTTCACAATTGGAAGTACTTTTTGGGTTTGAGAAATTGAAAAAAGAGTATATCTTTTTTTGTTGTTCCTGATTGTAATACCAAAACTCTGTCCAATGTACTCCATATTCTTCATTTGATTGATAATCGAGTTGCAGATTTACTTTATACCAATTTCTTAATTTTATTGCATCATTGACATAAATGAAGATACCACCAATATTTTCAATTAATGACATAGTTTCTCAAATTTATTAAAAATGTATTTTGTTATAAATAAAATTAATATATTTGATAGATAGAAGAAAAGATAATTATTCAAAAAGTATTTGCAGGTGATGCTAATGGGATTAATTCAAGAATTTAAAGAGTTTTCTATAAAGGGAAATGTTATAGATTTAGCTGTGGGTGTCATTATTGGTGGAGCATTCGGAAAAATAGTAACTTCGATTGTTAATGATTTGATTATGCCTCCAATCGGTCTTTTAGTGAATGGATTAGACTTTAAAAACATTAAAGTTGTACTGAAAGAAGCTATTAAAGAAGGTGACAAGGTCATAAAACCAGAGTTAACTTTAAATATTGGTAACTTTATTCAAACAAGTGTGGACTTTATTATTGTTTCTTTTTGCATTTTTGCTTTAATAAAAGTTATCAACAAAATGAAACGTAACCAAGATTCAGAAGTACCTTTGGAAGAAACTAAAACAGCTGACACAATACTTTTAGAAGAAATACGAGATTTACTGAAAGAAAGCACCAAATAATTAGAAATGTTAAAATACTTTAGAGCACAAATAACTAACATTCCTCCCATCATAAAAGAAGCTGATAGGAGGATTTATGTTTTTTCTGCATTGATATATTTGACTGGGTTGCTTGTGCATTGCCTTTTACTAGCTTTCTTTGCAAGTGTAAAAGCTAATGTTATGTCAGTTTATAATGTTATAAGCATTATTTCATTTGTTTATTGCTTTTATTTGAATAGAAATGGGCATTTGAAAACTGCTTTCACAATTATGGTTGCTGAAATTACTCTCCATTCTGCGATGAGTGTGCATTTTATTGGTTGGAGTTCTGGCTTTCAATTTTTCATTATGTTTATTCCGCCAATTATATTTATCAATTCTACCTTAAGTACTCTTACTAAAATAGCTTACGCCACAATCGTAACTTTGACCTTTGCTGCTATTTATTATTTCTATCAGCACGTACCTCCTGTTTACTTATTATCGGAAAATATTAGTAATGTGGTTTATTTAGTGTCCCTAATGAGTGTATTTTTGACATTCTGCTTTCTTGGTTATTTTTTCAGTTTGGCAGTTGTTAGTGCTGAAAAAAACTTACATAAAGCAAACAATGAACTCACTGTTCTAAATGGGGATTTGTATTTGCTGAATGAGGAAATGAAGGATAAAAATGAGAAAATCATAAGTTCTATTAACTACGCTAAAACTCTTCAATCTGCAATTTTAGCTAAAGAAAATGAACTAGTTGATACACTTCCAGGTTCTTATTTAATGTTTATGCCAAAGGATTATGTTTCTGGAGATTTTTATTGGTTCAAAGAAGTTGGTATTAATAAGTTCATTGTGGCTGTGGCAGATTGCACAGGACACGGTGTGCCTGGAGCAATGATTTCTGTTGTTGGCAATATGATACTCAATGAAGTGATATTGAATGCTAAAAAGCAAAGCCCATCAATAATTTTAAACTTACTCAATAATAGAGTGAGAGCTGCACTAAAGCAAGATGAAGAAGATAGCTATATCAACGATGGTATGGATATTTCAATTTGCTTTTTGGATTTGGAAGCAATGGAAATGACTTTTGCATCTGCCAAAAGACCAATCATACTGCTGAGAAACAACACTTTTGAAATTATTAACTCAAATAAGCATTCAGTTGGTGGCAGAAGAAGTATTGATGCTGTGTTTAATGAAGAAGTGATACCTATTGAGAAAAATGATAGAATACTTCTTTTCTCAGATGGCATTACCGACCAAAACAATAAAGATAGAAAGAAACTTGGGCTTAAAACCTTAGGTGAAATGTGTGTTGCTAATCCAAATAAAGAATCAATTTTAGATAACTTTGCAAAGTTTATTGGCGAAGAAGAACAAAGAGATGATATCACTCTTGTGAGTGTTAAAATTTAAGTAATGAAAGTTGTATAAAGCAAGTAAAGATTCAGCCCTACAATAATGAAAGTCACACCCCAAGCTACAACTTTTACGTAGTTTTTATTTGTGAACTGCCCCATTTTATCTTTTTGCGATGTGAAAAGCACTAATGGAATTACTGCAAATGGTAATTGTAATGAAAGTACAACTTGACTTAAAACAAGCAAATTTCCTGCTGCTCTATCCCCAAAATAAATTACAGCAATTAGTCCTGGTACCACAGCTAAAAGCCGAGTAATCAATCTGCGAAGCCATGGTTTTAATTTAAGATTAATAAATCCTTCCATTACAATTTGCCCAGCAATAGTACCAGTTAGTGTAGAATTAAGTCCAGATAGTAATAGAGCTATTCCGAAAAACATTGCAGCATATTTAACCCCAAGTAATGGATCGAGCATTTTATATGCATCGCTAATATCTACTATGTTCTTATTTCCAGTTTTGTGAAAAGTGGCTGCAGCCAATACTAAAATTGATGCGTTTACAAAGAAAGCTAAAAGCAAAGAAACAGTGGAATCAATTGTCGCAAATTTTATTGCGTGTTTTTTCCCAACGTCATCTCTATCGTAATCTCTTGTTTGCACTATACTTGAATGTAGATATAAATTATGTGGCATTACAGTAGCTCCTAATATTCCAATTGCCACATAGAGCATACCTGGATTTGTAATAATCTCTTTTCTAGGCACTAAAGAAGAAACAATTGAATACCAATCTGGCTTTGAAACTATAATTTCATAAGCAAAACAAATTGCAATAATTGTCAGCAAAGAGATAACTAATGCTTCCACCCATCTAAATCCTTTATTTTGAAGGTAAAGAATAATGAACACGTCAAGAACAGTTATAATTACACCGAGATAAAGTGGCAAACCAAAGAGCAAATTGAGTGCAATTGCCGCACCTAACACTTCAGCCAAATCGCAGGCGATGATTGCTAATTCACACAAAATCCATAAAACTATTGCTACTGGTTTGCTATAATGATCACGACAAGCCTGAGCCAAATCTCTACCAGTAACAATACCCAATTTTAAAGAAAGATGCTGCAAAAGAATTGCAAATAGATTTGAGATAAGTATAACAGAAATTAAAGTATAACCAAATTGTGAGCCACCTGCTATATCAGTCGCCCAATTGCCAGGATCCATATAGCCTACTGCCACCATACTGCCAGGCCCAAGAAAAGAAAATAATTTTTTCCAAAATGAACCTTTGGTAATCACCTTTATAGAAGAATTAACTTCTTCTAAACTTATTGTGGAGTTTTCCTTTCTCCAACCCTTATGTGCTTTTGTTTTCAATTTAAGTACTTGTCAAATTAATTATTTAGACACGGCTAAATATTGAATACAAAATTAAAAAAAACCAGTTAAATAACAAACATAAAGTTTTTTTAACTGGTTTTTTCTAACTCTAAGGAGAAGAGAATTTACTTTTGAATTATGAATTCTTTTGCAATGTTGCTATTGATTAAGATTGTATATGAACCTGTTGAAAGTTTACTCACATCCAAACTATGAGTTGATAGAGTTCCAGAAATTACTTCATTTCCAATAGATGTAATGATTCTAAAGTTAGCTCCTAATTCTACGCCATCAATTTTTAAGAAATCACTAGTTGGGTTAGGAAATATTTTAACTTTTGCAGAAAGATCTTTATTCACAGACATTAAAGGTAGTGCATCGTAGGTCATTGTATATGAAACTTGCGAATTTGCATTATTTGCATCGTAGAAAATATATCTTACTCGAGATAGACCTACTGCATCGTTAGTAAAAATGAAACCTTTATAATCTGCTTCTTTGCTAGATGCTCCAGGTGCAAGTGTCAAAACTACATCTGAAACTGTATTGCCAGTGATTGGCTGAAAGCATTTGCCAGCAGTGCCAAAGCAAAAAGAAGTAGTGTGACCTTCGGCAAGTTCCAACACTTCATTGCGAACTAAAACATCTATTGTTTTAGTTGAAATATTTTTGATTGTAGCGTGTGAAACTAACTCATATTCTTCAGTTGATAATCTAACAAGAGTGTCAACATTAATTAATTCTAAATCTGCTGAAAATGAACTGTTTGAGAAAATTGTTAGAAACAATGCTACAAAAAGCACTGCTTTAGTATAATTTGTTGAAAAGGACATATAAACCACTCTATTTTTGAACAAAAATTCTTAAATTACGTTATTACAAAAAACAAATAAAACAAATAAATGTTACAATCAAAAGGAAAATTTCTAATGAAATCGTTAAAATTAATTTTTACTTTACTTATTTTTTCATTATCTGCCTATTCTGAAGGAGAAAACAGTAAATCTTTACCTGACGTTATAGTTAAAGATATGAAAGGTACCCATGTTAATGTTAAAAATTTATCGAATGATGGCAAGCCAATGATAATAAATTTTTGGGCAACTTGGTGCAAACCTTGCTTACAGGAATTAGACGAAATAAATAAAAAATATGATATTTGGCAAAAAGAAACTGGTGTGAAAGTAGTAGCGGTATCTTTAGATGACTCTCGAAGCAGCAAAAAAGTTGCTCCGCTTGTGAAAGCAAGAAATTGGAAATATGAAATTCTTATTGACGAGAATAGCGATATGAAACGCACTATGAACGTAAGCAATCCTCCTCATACATTCTTAATTGATGGTAATGGCAAAATTGTTTATGAGCATAATGGCTATTCACTTGGCTCGGAAGAAGATCTTTATGAAAAAATAAAAGAGCTTACAAGCAAAAAATAATTTGAACTAACTTAGAACATTTCTTAATTTAAGCTCCATCAAAATGGAGCTTTTTTATTTTTAATTTAAAAATTGAATATGTCGCAAGAAGTATCTACACAGAAAAAACCATTATGGAACCCATCTCAAGATAGAATTAGGGCTTCTAACATTTATAAGTATAAGAACTTTTTAAATAGAAGATACAATTTGAATTTGCTTGACTATCGTGATATTTACGATTGGTCCACAAAGCATATTGACAAATTTTGGGAATCAATTTGGACATATTCTGAAATATATGCCACAAAACCGCATGAAAAAGTGATGGAAACAAATTTTGGTGGATATATGAAAATCCCTAGACCAAAATGGTTTGTGGGTGCAGAATTGAATTTTGCTGAAAATTTACTTAGACATAGGGATAATGAAACAGCTCTAATTCATTACGCCGAAGATAAAGAAGCTGTTAGAATTACCTATAAAGAGCTTTATGAGAAAGTAGCCAAGATGTCACACGCTCTTAGATTAGCTGGTGTGGAAAAAGGAGATAGGGTCGCTGCATTTATTACTAATTGTCCTGAAGCTATAATTGGTATGTTAGCTACTTCAAGTATTGGTGCTGTTTGGTCTTCATGCTCTCCAGATTTTGGTTTTCAAGGTGTACTTGATAGATTTGGACAAATTGAACCGAAAATTTTACTTGCTGTAAATGGGTATAGTTATAATGGGAAGCTTTTTCCTTCCGATGAAAAAATTCGCAATATTGTGGATAGTTTACCAGATTTACAAAAGTGTGTGGTAATTAATACAATTGAAACTGTAAATCCTGTTGGTGGAAAATTTGTTAGTTGGGAAGATTTCACTGCAAATGATGCAGAAGAAGTTGAATTTACTCCTCTACCTTTCGATCACCCGCTTTATATAATGTACTCAAGTGGCACAACAGGCGTACCAAAATGCATAGTTCATGGGCAAGGTGGAACTTTATTGCAACATTATAAAGAACTATACTTACATACAGATTTAAAAAGAAGCGATACTATAAGCTTTTTTACAACTTGCGGTTGGATGATGTGGAATTGGCTAGTAAGTTCCTTATTTTGTGGAGCTACTATTTTCTTGTATGACGGTAGTCCTTCCTATCCAGATATAAATGTACTTTGGAAAGCTGCCCAAGATGAAAGAATAAATATATTTGGGACAAGTCCAAAATATATTTCTGCTTGCCAAAAAGCTGGACTAAAACCAAAAGATGATTACAACTTAATACCATTGCGAACAATCCTATCAACTGGTTCGCCTCTAACAAAAGAAAATTTCGATTGGGTTTATAAAAATATCAGCTCCAATGTGCAGCTTTCTTCTATTTCTGGTGGTACTGATATTATTTCGTGTTTTATCCTTGGCTCTCCAATTTTACCAGTCTATTCAGAAGAAATTCAATGTCGTGGGCTTGGAATGAAAGTGGAAGCTTTCAATGCTGAAGGAAATATTGTGCTTTACGAAAAAGGAGAATTGGTTTGTATGAACCCATTCCCTTCTATGCCAATTTATTTCTGGAATGACCCAAATAATGATAAATACCACAATGCCTACTTCAAAGAACATAAAGGAATGTGGACTCATGGCGATTACATAGCCATAACACAGAAAGATGGCATTATTGTCTTTGGAAGATCGGACGCTACTTTAAATCCTGGCGGAGTAAGAATTGGTACAGCTGAAATTTATAGAATTGTTGAATCCATTCCTGAAATTGTGGATTCGATTGTGGTTGGTCAAAATTGGCAAGGCGATGTGAGAATTATTTTATTCGTTGTAATGAGAGAAGGTACTGATCTTACTGAGCCAATGATTACTCTAATAATGGATAAAATTAGGGCAGCTGCCACTTCCCGCCACGTTCCTAATATTGTAAGACAAATTACTGAAGTGCCTGTCACATTGAGTGGTAAAAAAGTTGAACTTGCAGTAACAAATATTCTAAATAATGAACCTGTTTTGAATGAATCGGCACTTGCTAACCCAGAATCTCTAATTCAATTCAGAGAAATGGTTCTGTAATCTACTGATTTTATAAGACGTATACTCCAATAAAAAGACTTAAAAAATCAAGTCCTTTTTCATTTGATTGACTGATTTATCATTAATTGAGTCAGTTGAATGACTTAATTTGTATCAATTGAGTCATTTATTACATTTTACCGCCTAATTTAACGCTATTTTAGGCACTCAACTAACCAAATTAACGTTAATTTAGTAGGTTCACCATCTATATTCACATAATTACTTGCAATTGAGCAACTCTTGAATACAGAAAACAAATGAAATTCGCTTAGTTTGGCTAAATTCATTAATTTTGCAATTCAAAATAATCTAGCAAAAATATATTCTGAAAATGACAAACGTTAAATTATCCGACAATTCTCCTCTTATCTTAGCTTTAATTTTCTTAGCTATTGCATTGATGATTGCATTTGTTTGGTCTATGGCAACAGGAGCAGTTACTATTCCGTTTACAGAAGTAACACATGTTGTACTTAATAAAATTGGCTTAACTAATTACTATTTAGACGAAAACAGTGATTTAGTGATAAATGAACTTAGAATGCCTCGTGCTATTTTAGCAATGTGCGTGGGTGCTGGTTTGTCTGTGGCTGGTGCAAGTTTGCAAGGTCTTTTTCGCAATCCACTTACTGACCCCGCATTAATTGGTCTTTCAAGCGGTGCTACTTTGGGAGCTGTGGGTGTAATAGTTTTGGGAGGTGCCTTCTTCCACTTAGTTGATACTACTTTAAGAGAATATTTAATGGAAGTTGCTGCATTTACAGGTGGAGCTATTTCTACTTTTGTTTCTTATCGACTTGCTACTCGTGGAGGTCAGACTTCTGTCAGTATGCTATTACTTTCTGGAATTGCTATAAATGCACTTACTGGTGCAATTTATGGTGTTCTTTTATTTATGGCAACTGATAGCCAATTGAGAAGTATTAGCTTTTGGCAACTTGGCAGTATGGCAGGTGCTACTTGGGAAAACTTAACAGCTACAATTGTATTTTTAGTCCCTTCTACTTTGGCTCTACTATTATTCGGAAATAAATTAAATTTATTAGCACTTGGTGAAAAAGAAGCCTATTACTTGGGTGTGAATGTACAGTCTTTCAAAAAATACTTAGTAATCTTGATTTGTATTGCAGTGGGTTCAGCAGTTGCAAATTCAGGTATTATTGCATTTATGGGCTTATTAGTTCCTCATATCATTCGCTTAATTGTTGGACATAATTACAAGGCAATTTTACCTGCTAGCTTACTTGGTGGAGCATTACTTCTGCTTGTAGCCGATACTTTAGCACGAACTATTATTTCTCCAGCTGAATTACCAATAGGTATTATAACTACTGGTCTTGGCGGACCTTTCTTTCTTTGGCTTTTGCTTAAAGGCAGAAAAGAGGAGCAACTATGATTTCAGCTTCACAAATTAGCTGTATTAAAAATGGAAGAGAAATATTAAAGAATATTTCTTTCTCTGTAAATACTGGTGAAATATTAGGCATCATTGGCCCTAATGGTGCGGGTAAAACTACGCTGCTTGGTGCTATTAGTGGAAGCGACAAAGAATTCACTGGCAATGTAACTTACAACAATATAAATATAAATGATTTCAGTAATAAAGAATTAGCAAAAATTCGCTCTGTTGTTTCTCAGAAAGTAACATTCAATTTGCCAATGAAACCAATAGAAATTGCATTAATGGGAAGACATCCTTATGGTGGCAATAATACTTTAGTTGATTATGAAATTTCACAAAAAGCAATTGAATTAGCCGAATGTGGCGAATTTTCAGAAAGAAATTATTTGAATCTTTCGGGAGGAGAGCAGCAAAGAGTTCATATAGCTCGCTCGCTCGCTCAAGTGGCATTTGAAAAAGAGGGTAAACGATACTTACTACTCGATGAACCGACAAGCAGCTTAGATATTGGAAAAGCATTCCGACTTATGACAATATTAAAATCTGTACTTAATGATAATTTAGGTATAATTTGGATAGTCCATGATATTAATTTAGCTGTTAAATTTACAGACAAACTGCTATTGCTAAATAGAGGTGAAGTGTTTGGCTTTGGCAATACTAAAGATATTGCAACAGAAGAAGCAATTTCCAACCTTTATCAGCTCCCGCTAAAATTGCATAATGACGCCGAAACAAACACATTCCACTTTGTGCCAAAATAGTTTTGTTTTCAAAATTTCAACTAATTAATTTTGTAGAATCATTAATAAATGTTAATTTGTGATTGTAACTGACTTTTTTGTAAATATTTAGCAAAAAAAAACTTAATTTTCTGAGGTTTGAAATGCAAAGAAATCTACTCTCTATACTTTTTTTACTTATTTTCTGTTTTAGCAATTTTACTTATGCTCAAATCAAATTCAAAACTGCTGGAGTTGGTGGAGGTGGAGCATTATTTTCTCCATCAATAAATCCAAATAATACTAACCAATATTCAGTTGCTTGCGACATGAGTCAAGTTTTTATCACACGAGATTGGGGTAATAGCTATGATCAAATTCATTACAGCCAAGTTCAATCTTCACATAATTCAAAAGTTTGCTACACGAAAGATACGAATATACTATACTGTATAACTTATGCCAATGATATGGCTGTACCTGTTAAAAGTACAAATGGTGGCGTAAGCTATTCTTCACTTAGCGGCTATACAACAATAAATGAATTAGCGTTTGGAATTTGGGTTGATTTCAATAATCCTCTAAGATTAATAGTTAGCCAGTATGGTGCAATATATTTTTCTGATGACTCTGGTATCTCATTCAAGAAAATACATACAGCAGCAAGTAGTGGAACTGGTGTAGTGGTTGGTGGAGTATTTTTCGACGACAGTAAAATATATATTGGCTCAAGCGATGGTATTATATTATCGAATAATAATGGCACAAGCTTTAGTGTGGAAGTGCCTAATGGTATGCCTGCCAAGGAACATATTTGGTCATTTGCGGCAGCTAAAAACGGACAAGAAACTACATTCTATTTACTTACAGCAGAAGAAGGTAATTTTTGGGCTGGTATGTTCGATGGCGACCCAAGTGCTTATAGAGCATGGGTAAACAATACTTTTCAAGCAACAACAAAAGCGGCTTATAAATATAATCCTAACACAAAAACATTAAACTCGCTTTCAACAGCTTTCGATAGAAGCAAAGATTTCCCTATGTGGATAGGTTGTGCTGCAAACAACCCAGATGTAATATATTTGTCGGGTGGTTCATCAATATCTGCTCCATTAGTTAGGAAATCTACTGATAAAGGCAATAGCTGGATAGATGTATTTAATTCAAGCAACAATAAAAATATTGTATCTGGATGGTCTGGGCAAGGTGGCGACAGAGGTTGGTCTTATGGTGAAGTAGCTCTTGGATTTACAGTTTGCCCAAATAATAGCGATAAATTAATATTCACCGATTTTGGATATGTTCATAATAGTACAAATGGTGGGCAAACTTGGCAACAAGCTTACACATCTGTTTCCCATCCTATGAATACTGCTATTACACCCAAGCAAGACTATAAGAGTATTGGTATCGAAAACACTACATCTTGGCAAGTTATTTGGTCTGACTCATTGAATATATTTTCTTGTTTTTCCGATATAAAAGGAATTCGCTCTACAAATGGTGGAGATTCTTGGTCGTTTAATTATACAGGACATAATGCAAATAGTATGTATAGAGTTGCAAAAATGTCTAATGGAACTTTAATTGGTGCTAGCTCTAATATACACGACATGTACCAAACTACTCGATTGCAGGATAAATTACTTGATGCAAATGATAGTGAAGGGAAATTAGTCTATTCGACTGATAAGGGAGCTACTTGGTCATTAATAAAATCATTTGGGCATCCAGTATTTTGGGTGGAAATTGATCCAAACAATTCAAATACTGCTTATTGTTCTGTAATTCATTATGCCAATGGCACAGGAATGGGCGGTGTTTATAAAACTACTGATTTGAATAAACTAAGTGGCTCAACTTGGACTAAATTAGCAAATCCACCTCGCACTGAAGGTCATCCAGCTTCACTTAAAGTATTAAAAAATGGTGATTTATTAGCTACTTATGGTGGAAGACGCAACTCTTCAGGTGCTTTTACTTCAAGCTCTGGAGTATTCTTATATAGCAACCAAATTAATTCTTGGCAAGACATTTCGCATAATGGAATGAAATACTATACAAAAGATGTAGTTTTAGATCCAACCGATGCAAATGAATCAACTTGGTATGTATGTGTTTTTAGCGGTTGGGGTGGAGCTCCAAATGGTTTAGGAGGACTATATAGAACTACTAATAAAGGAGCTTCGTGGGCTAAAATATGGAATAGCGACAGAGTAACTTCTATTACATTCGATCCAAATTTGAATAATCAAAATAAAACTCAAGCATACCTCACAACTGAACAAACTGGGCTTTGGATAAGCAAAAATATAAACGATGCAACTCCAACATTTGAGAATGTACCAGAATATGCATTCAGACAGCCAGAAAGAGTATTTTTCAATCCATATAATAGCAAGGAAATGTGGGTGACCAGCTTTGGTAATGGAATGAAATTTACTAACGATAAGAAAGTAATTAACACATACCAAATAGTTTCGCAAGCCAACCCCAATGGCACTATTCAACCAAATGGAATAGTTACTGCAAATTCAAATGAATCAATTAAATTTGTGATTACTCCAAATCCAAATTACGCAATTGATTCTTTAGAAATAGACGGCAATAAAATAGCACCTATGAATGAATTTACTTTTGCAAGTTTAAGCAAGAATCATTCAATAACTGCGAATTTCAAATCAACAACAGCTATTGATTATAATGATTTAAGCGATGTAGATTTATTTAAAATAGCCAACGATAAACTAACTTTCAACACTTCATTTAGTATTGAAGAAATTAGTCAAATTAACATTGTGGATATAACTGGAAATAGAATTGAAGCAAAAATAAACAACTCATCAATAGATCTAACTCAATTAATTTCAGGTGTTTATTTTCTAACAGTTTCAGTTGGAAATAAAGTTTACACTAAGTCATTTATAATTAGCAGATAACATTCACATAAACATACTTCAAACTATTTTGAGAATTGGGATTGAATTATCTCAATTCTCATTTTTTTAATATTTTTAGTATATTTTTATCAATGCTATTAAGCAGTTGCAAATAATATACACCATTATGCAATGCACTTATATTAATGTTATTCTCCCCTATTTGCATATCTTGGCTTGAAATGAAATTTCCCAAATAGTCGAATAAATTGGCTTGGCAATTAGATTTTAAGTTCAATTCAATTATTCCATTTGTTATAATTACCGAAATTGAATTAACTTTTTCCAGCTCCTCTATTGAGTTAACTACCTTCGTATAGTCTGGCATTGTGTCTAATTGCAACTTCCAACCATTATTCACGCAACAGCCAGAGTATGCTCCCCTGTTAGTCCAATCAAAGATGTCATTATTGAAATCTTTTGATGCATTGCTCACATTAACAAATAATGAAGTGTCAGAAATCGTACTATTCAATTTATTACTTTGAGGATATAAATTCAATTTGCTCAAATCTATATCAGCAGACAGCAAATATTCACTAGCCTTTTCGTAAGTATCTGTCACATTATCCATAGCGTTTGTAAAGTTGCTAATAGCATTTGGAGCAAATACCGCATTTGAATAGCAATATTGCTTATATTTTTTGTCTGCATTATAAATACGAATGCCACCGCTTGAGTTTTTTGCCCAAATAGTATTATGAAATACTTTAATATCTTGGGGACTAATTCCATTTTGTGGAGTGATATAGACTGCTCTAAGACCGCTGGCATCATAATGGTTAACAAGAATATTGTTATAGAAATAAATATTCCCAGTACCCTGAAATAGTGCCTCGGTGGGATTATTAAAAAAGAAATTATTATATATTTCATAGTAATCTTGTGAACCCCAACCAATACTCGGCATTCCGCCCACCAATAAATTTGGTCTTGCACTTCCGCCAGTAGAAGAATTAGTATCTTTACTGAAAACATTATTTCTTATAATTGTTTTTCCATTAATTGCAATTCCAACTATAGAATCCCTTTGACTATTTATTTGGTGCTTCACTTCAATATTATAGCCAATTGTGTTTGCAACAAAATTAAACTCAATCAAACCATTCACAAATGGCTTGGTACCATCGGAATTACCCAAATACAATCCGGTGCCAGCACCGACGATTCTATTTTTACGAATAATCCAATTCCATGCTGGACACTTAGTGCTAATTCCCACAATTTGCTGATTATTTCCATAGCCAGTGATATTTAACTTCTCAATTGTGATATGATGTGCCCAATTTCCAGCAGTGCCTTCAGCTTTAATTGCATCTACCTCTAAATTTTGCCCTTCTATTACGAAATTACTCAGCACTAAATATGCACACTTAGTGAGACTAACAGTATTGCAGCAGCTTTGAGCTAGAAATCTAGTTTCTGTACCACTTCCCATAATCACAATTGGGTTAGTTTCTGTACCACTTATATTTTTCAAAGTTAGATTTTTGACGTAATCCCCGGCAGCAAGATGCATTGTATCCCCTGCAACCAAATTTGCCACCAAAACTGTATAATTCTCTGGTGTAGCAGAAATTATGCTGGCAAATGTATTTGAGACAGTTAAATACAAACAGCAAAGAATAATGATTATTCGAGACATGTTTAGCCATATTTATTTAGAAATTAATAAACAAATATAATCAATAATTCAGTATGCATAAAATTTGAAAAGCAATAGTAAATATTTTGTTTAAGTTAAAAGTGTTAAATTGCACTATGCAAAAAATCACTTTAAAAAAATATGCTGACAAGCGACTTCGAACTGGACACCAGTGGATATTCAGCAATGAAATTGAAAACCTACCGAAACACTTACCTGCTGGCTCTCTTGTGGAAGTTCTGGACGACAAGGGCTTTAACTATGGTGTTGCTTTTTTCAATCCTAACACATTAATTTCGGGTCGACTTCTCAATCACTCAACTGAGCCAGACGAAGCTTTTTATTCGGCTCGAATAAAAAAAGCAGCTGATTATAGGCAGTTTCTATTTCCCGAACAGGACAATTATAGACTCATCTATGCAGAGAGTGATTTCTTGCCAGGGCTAATAGTGGATAGATATGGCGATTATTTAGCAATTCAAGTGCTATCGGCTGGAATTGAAAAGGATATTGAACTAATCAAAAGTAGTTTACTTGAAATATTCCCTGCCACTAAAGGAATTATAGAAAAAAGCAAATCTGTACTTAGGCAAATAGAAGGTTTGCCCGACAAAGAAGAAATTATTTATGGTGAAATCCCAGATAATATCGAAATCATAGAAAATGGAATAAAGTTGAAATTGAATTTAGTAACTGGGCAGAAAACTGGTTACTTCCTCGACCAAAAAGTAAATAGAAAATTCTTGCAAACTATTGCTAAAGATAAAACTATACTTGACTGCTTTTGTAACCAAGGTGGATTTGCATTGAATGCAGCTTATGCTGGAGCTAAACATTCACTCGGAATAGACTCGTCGCAAGAAGCAATTAATTCTTCACTAGAAAATAAGATTTTAAATAATTTTACAAATGTGGATTTTGAAAAATCTGAAGTAATGCAGTTTTTACAAAATGCAGTGGCTGAGGGCAAAAAATGGGATATTATTATACTCGACCCACCATCATTTGCAAAAAGCCGCAAAAATATACCACAAGCCAAACATGGCTATGCTAAAATAAACCGACTGGCTATGCAATGCCTTGCACCGAGTGGGATACTAGTTAGTTCCAGTTGCACCCACGTGGTGGACGAAGAGAACTTCTTAGAGGTAATTGGCAATGCAGCAGGCAAGCTCCGCAAACAATTAAGATTAATGTTCCGTGGAAATCAATCTCCTTGCCACCCAATATTACTCTCAATGCCAGAAACAAATTACTTAAAGTTTTTTGTTTTTAGTGTGGAGTGATGATAGGTTTAAATAAGTGACTTTACCTTTATAGATTCTTCCAATTCCTTAAATAGAATTTCCGATTTTACATAATTTTCGCCAAGAGGCCAGCTCTGTAAAACTGTTTCAACTTGCAAATTTAAATCTTTGATAGCATTATAAAGCCCTGCTTGGCGTTTGCTTGCTTTTGCCAATGTAGCATCCTTCTTAATCCCAGATACTACCATCATAATACTCAGACCATTCCAAAAGTTCTGCTCTTTTGGAATTGGACATCTGTATGATTTTTTCTTTAACTTCTTATAACAAAGTCATAATTCTACTTATTCTTATCTTTACTTACTTCAAATTTATTTTTTTGATGCAAGAATTAAGAAATATTTGAATGCATTTGCAATTTAATTTAACATAAATCAACCCAACTTCTCACTCAACTCTTTGCCGAGTTTGCTGCTTAGGGCTATACCCATTCCATTGCAGCCAATGGCGGAGAATATATTGGGTTTATGCTCAATTATTTGTGGGAATTTATTCTCGCCGAATGCCATAATACCTTGCCAATTATAATCTATTTCAAATTCCATATTTGGCAGTATAATATTTTTTAGTTTTTCTAGCAAGTTGTTGAGTATTTTTTCATTAGTTTCAAAAGTAGTAGTTTGCTCGCCAATGAAATCTAAATTTCTTCCTCCACCGAAAAGCACTCTTTTGCCTACGTTTCGGAAATAGTAAAATCCTTCATCGTAGTGGAATATGCCAAGAAAAGGCAAATCTGGAATTTCCTTTGTGATTAGCACTTGCCCCCTTCCTGGTTGAATCTTTAGCTTTGGTAAAAGATTTGGCAGAAACGCATTAGTGCAAACAGCAACTTTCGTAGCAGTAAAGAGTGTTTTATTGCTAATCGTTACATTAATTTTATCCTCAAACTTAGTCACTGCCGTTACTTCCGCTCCAGTAATATAAGTTACACCGAGAGATGCAGCATAGCTTGTGAGAGTTTTCATCATCTTGCCAGTATCAATCTGTCCTTCGAATGGATTGAATATCATTGCTTTAACGTATTTTGGACTGAAATTAAATTCTTCAATTCTATCGTTCATCACTTGAAAAACATCGGAATGGAAAATCGGACGCAACAAATCATTTAGCATCGGGATATTTTTAATTGCAAGCAGTTCTTTTTCAGTGATAAGTTCATAGCCACCGAATGCTTCATACCCGATTGCTTCATCGCCCAAGCGTTGGCGGAGCATTTGCAATCCCTCCCACCGTGCCGAAACAAGCTCAAGCATTTTTGCTTCACCAAGTGTTTCCATATCTGAAAGCAACTCTGTAACACTTCCAAAACAAGCAAACCCTGCATTGCGAGTACTTGCTCCAGTTGGCAGCAAACCACGTTCAAGTATAGTTACTGTTTTTTCAGGGCTACTTTCTTTAATAGAGCAAGCCGTTGAAAGCCCAAGGATGCCTCCACCCACGATGACAACATCATGCTTTAAATAAGATTCTTTTTCCCAGTATGAGTGCATAAGATTTATTTAATTTAAACGTGATTTTGCATCTTCAATTGATATTTTCAATTTTGATTTTAGCCATTGTATTGATGGCAATTCTGGTAAATAAGTTGCAACATGAATATCTGCATTTTCTAATTCTAATAATTCAATTATTTCATCACTTTTTTGAGCACATAGTAATATACCAATTGGAGAATTTTCTCCTGTAACTCTTTCGTATTTATCTAACCATTTAAGGTATAATTCTAATTGGCTTTTATATTCATATTTGAATTTACCAAGCTTAAGTTCAATAACTACAAGTCTTTTAAGTTTTCTATGGCAGAATAACAAGTCAATATAGTAGTCCTCGTTATCAATCGTAATTCTTTTTTGTCGGGCTAAAAATGCAAAGTCATTTCCAAATTCCTGTATGAATTTTTGTAGATTGGCTATAATAGAAGACTCTAAATCTTTTTCTGAATAAGTATCATTCAGGCCCATAAAATCTAAAATATATGGATCCCTTAATGCTAATGCTGTACTCATTATTTTATCATTTTGCAACTTTTCTAAGTCGATTTTGATTGTAAGTTCTGGTTTTTTACTTATTGCAGTTCTTTCAAATAACATTGAATTTATTCTTTCATTAAGTATTCTACTACTCCATTTTTCATTAATACACATTTTTGTATAAAAGTCTCTTTTTATAGGATTATCTATATACATTAGCTGCTTTATGTTCGACCACGTCAATTGTCTCCAAAGTGTGGAGACAATTTCAAAATCAGGAAAAGTCTCCGCACTGTGGAGACAATGTCGTAATTACTTTTCACTCCATCCTTTTCCAAATTCCAAAGTCAATTGAGTAGATAAAGTTTGCACAATTTGTTTGCCATATTCAGCTCGATTATTACTTAGTATTTCATCTTTAATTCGTTTTCCTATATGCCAATAAAGCGAACTAATCTCGGAGTTTATCAATTGAGAAACTTTTAAACGACTTTGCTCAATTAATAACTTTATCTCATCATTCAAATTTGATTTTAGTTAGTTTCTTTTTCATTATTTTTTATATAAACCAGTATATTTTACCTACTCAAATATAAACAAAAATAGTCTATACACTGCGGAGACTTTTCAAAAATTACAGTTTATTAGGCAAACTAGCCCAGTACTTCTAGTTCTAAATATTTTGGTAAACTTGTTTTGAAGTCTTGCTCTAATGCAGAGCCATAGACTTTGCTTTCAAACATTTTGTCGAGTGATACTTTAAGTGGATTGTGCGAAAGCTCCGCTGGTGCTGTGAAATTCACAGATACATAATTTTCAGTCCAGCCACGCCATAAGCCATTATCTTTATTGAACATTTCTGGAATCACCATTCCAACATTTCCAATTTGTCTTTCGTAAAAAGCAAGTCGCTTTTCGTCAGAAAGGTCACGCAATCTTTTATTGCGAGCTTGGCGGATATTGAATGGTACAACTCCATCAAAAGTTACAGCAGGTGTATTCTCTCTTTCGGAATAAGTAAATGCATGCAAATAAGTAATAGGCGAATTACTAATCAAATCGTAAGTTTCTGCGAAATGATCTTCTGTTTCGCCAGGGAAACCAACAATCACATCGGCACCAATCGCCACATTTGGGTTTATTGAGTAGATTCTCTCCACTAAGTTTCTATAATAATCAGCTTTATAGCGGCGTCTCATTTTGAACAATATATCTTGTGAACCTGACTGCATCGGTATATGGAAATGCTGGCAAAATTTGCTTCCTTCCGAAAGCACTTCCTCTAAAATATTATCTTTCAGCAAATTCGGCTCTATAGAAGAGATTCTGAAACGCATCTGCAAATCGCTATCGTTTATAGCTTTGACAACATCATAGAATTTGCGACCATCATCATTTTTGAAATCGCCAAGATTTATTCCTGATAACACCACTTCGTGGAAACCTTGCTTCTGCATAGCGAATAGCTCAGGCATCACTTTATCAAATTCCATACTGCGACTATTCCCACGAGCAAGTGGTATAGTGCAGAAAGTGCAATGGTAGTTGCAACCATCTTGTATTTTTAGCACAGCACGAGTTCTGCCAGCATTATCGCTCACAGCAGAAGTATGAAAAGGAGTATCTTCCAAATTCGAAATAAATAGCTGAGTTTCCTTAGTTTTCTCGAATTTCTTGATTAAGTTCGGAATTTCAAATTTCTCACGAGTACCTATTACTGCATCTACTCCCTCTATTTTAGCTATCTCTTCTGGTTGCAATTGAGCATAGCAGCCCAAAACACCAACGAAAGCTTCAGGAGATTTCCTTAAGGCACGGCGGACCACATTTCGGCAGTCTGCATCAGCTCTGTGGGTAACAGTGCAGGTATTAATTAACACAATATCGGAAGGCGTTTCAAAATCCACAATAGTATGTCCCAACTCCTCGAATTGCTTACCAATGCGAGAGATGTCGGCCAGATTGACTTTGCAGCCCAAATTATAAAACGAAACGTTCATTTAGTTAATTGTGAATAGTTTAGCTACAAAAATAAGGAAATTTTGGGAAATAATTCAGAAATTAGGGAATAAATTCATTCTTTCTTTAATTCCAAATAAAATAAAAGTTATTACGTTATGCTAAATGTTAAAAAATGAGTTAATGTTAATGAGCGAAAAACATATAGATTACGTAAAGCCATTTGAGCGGCTGTTTAAATTGCTTTATCTTTTTAAGAAAGACATATTGTATATATATGTTTATGCTTTTTTCAATGGGATTATTACTCTTTCGCTACCTCTTGGTATTCAAGCAATTATTTCAATTATAACTTCTCAACAAATTTCAACATCTTGGTTTGTTTTAGTTCTAGTTATCTCAATTGGTATTGTTCTTTCTGGAATTTTGTCAATTTTCCAATATAGCATTATTGAAAATATTCAGCAGAATGTTTTTGCTAGGTCAGCACTAGATTTTTCTCATAGAATTCCTCGATTCAAACCTGACAGTATTTACAAATACTATCCTCCACAGCTAATTAATCGTTTTTTCGATGTAATCAATGTCCAAAAAGGTTTGCCTAAAATTATAATGGATTTCGCAACTTCTGCTTTGCAAATCATTTTTGGTTTGATATTGATTAGTTTCTACCATTCTCTGTTTGTAGTGTTTGGCTTAATACTTATTACTTGCTTATTGCTGCTGTTTTATTTTACTTTTCGACCTTCTTTGAAAACTAGCTTGGAAGAGTCTAATTATAAATATGAAGTTGCTGGTTGGTTACAGGAATTGGCAAGAACTATGGCTACTTTCAAATTGGCAGGATTCAATTATTTGTCGTACGATAAAACTGATGCGGGCACTGTAAAGTATATTAAAGCAAGAAAAGCTCATTTTAGAATGAACTTATATCTTTACTTAGGTAACACACTTTTTAAAACTTTCATTACAGCTACTCTTTTAGTTTTAGGTAGTTACCTAGTGATTGCTCAGGAAATCAATATAGGGCAGTTTGTAGCGGCTGAAATTATTGTACTATTAATTGCAAATTCAGTAGATAAATTCGTATCTGGTATGCCAATTATTTACGATACTTTGACAGCTCTTGAAAAAATTGGTTATGTTACAGACATCAGATTAGAAAATGTAGGTGGTCATAAATTTGAAGATTACTGTATTGACAACAAATTAGATATAATCTTAAATGACTTAAGCTATATCTTTCCTGATACAAGCAATTATGTTTTAAAAAATGTTTCAATAACAATAAAATCTGGTGAAAAGCTTTGCATTCTTGGCAATAAAGGTTCTGGGAAATCTACATTGATTAATTTTATATGTGGATTCTATGATAAATTTGAAGGACAAATGCTTTACAATAATATTCCTCTTTCTGGAATAGATTTAGATTCATTAAGAACAAATATTGGTGATAACACAAGAGATCAAGATATATTTTTTGGCAGTATTAGTGATAACATCACAGTTGGACTTGAAACAAAACAAGAAAGAATAAATGAAATACTTACTATTTGTGGTTTGGATAAATTTGTTTATTCTCAGATAGATGGTCTGGATACTATACTGCACCACGAAGGTAGAAAACTATCAAGAACAATTATTAAGAAAATTATACTTGCAAGAAGCATTATTAAAAACCCAAGCATTTTGCTTTTCGATGAATATGATTTTGATTTTGACAAAGAAGAAAAAATTAGAATCATCAATTATTTGACATCTCCAGAAAGAACTTGGACAATAGTTGCAAATACATTAGATTATGAGTTCATTAAGCATTGCGATAGAATAGTTGTTTTCAATAATGGCAGCATTCAAGATGATTTTCTTATAAATGAATTGGACAGTAAAGAAGAATTTCTAAAAATGCTGAAAAAGGAAAGCAATATTTAGAAAAAGTATGAGTACAATTAATTATTTATTTTTTGCTCCGATGAGTGGCTTTGGTGGTTTGGAAATACAAATGGTAAAGCGTGCAAGTGATAATTTAGCTCGTGGTGGCAAATCTTTGTATATCACAGCAGCGGGCACTCAACATGAAACATTTGTTAAGGAAATGAATATTCCGTTGATTAATTTGGAAATGAATTTCAAATATTTGGATTTTATCACAGCTATCAAATTAGGGAAACTTTTCAGAAAAAATCAAACTAATGTATGTATAGTTGCTCATTCAAGCAATTTAAGTACAGTTATTTTAGCTCGTAATTTTTTCAAGAGGGATTTAGCTATCATTTTCTATCAGCAGCTTGAGTCTGGAGTTAATAAACATGATTTTTTTCATAATTGGATATATCGAAATATTGATGGTGTAATAGTGCTTACTGACTTGATGCAACGTTCAATTATTGCTAAAACTATAATTGAAACAGAGAAAGTTAAGAAAATTCAATATGGTTTAGATTTAACTAAATTAAATCCTGAACTTTATAACAAGAGTGAATCAAGAGATAAATTTAATTTACCCAATGACAAACTAATTATTGGGCTTGTAGGCAGAATAGAGCATACTAAAGGTCAACTCGTAGCCGTTAAAGCATTTATTAAAGCGAATATACCTAATTCAAAATTAGTGATATGTGGCAATATAGCTTTTCAAAGCTATTTCGATGAATGTTTTCAGTTAGCTAAAGATAATGGTTTAGAAGATTCTTTGATATATATCCCATTTACAAAAGATATACCTGAGCTTATGAATGCTTTAGATATATTTGTAATGCCATCGCAAAGCGAAGCTTTTGGACTAGTACTTGTGGAGGCAATGGCCAGTGGTCTGCCTGTGATTAGTACCAGAAGTGGTGGCGTTCCTGAGTTAATTGAAGATGGATATAATGGCTACTTATTTAATTTTTTCGAAGTTAGCGAGTTTGTAGAAAAGCTATTAATGCTAGCAAATAATGAAGATTTAAGAAAGCAATTGGGAGCCAATGGGCAAACTTTTGCTACAGAGAGATTTGATTACATAAAACAAACTCAAAGCTATTTTGAATTTTGCGATAATACATTCAACACTAGATTTGAAACAATAAATTAAAATGATAAATATTACTTCAAATAATTTTAATTCTGAAGAGATTTTGCATAGATCAGAATCTTTGAAAGAGATTAAAACACATCAGCCAAAGAAAAGATTGATTTATACTATGGTTGGTATTTTAATTTTTAGTTTTTTAATGTTATTTGCACCTTGGACTCAAACAATAGTTTCCAATGGCAAATTAACAACTCTTTCGCCAGATAGGAGACCACAGAACATTCAAACTGTTATAGGTGGTAGAATTGACAAATGGTATATCAGAGAAGGTCAGTTCGTGAAAAAAGGCGATACTATTGCTTTTATTACCGAAATCAAAGATAATTACTTCGATCCTAATTTGATAGAAAGAACTAGCGAACAAATTGATGCAAAGAATTCTTCAATGTCAAGCTATAAAGATAAAGTAACTGCATTGGAAAATCAAATTAATGCAATGAAAAATAATCTTGGACTAAAACTTAAACAAAATGAAAATAAAATTAGCCAATTGGAAATGAAAGTGGTTTCTGATAGCAATGATTTTGTGGCTGCTTCGGCTAATTATAAAATTTCAGAAGACCAATATAATAGACAAGAAAAGCTTAATTCACAGGGCCTTCGCAGCTTAACTGATTTGGAAATTCGCAGATTAAAATTCCAAGAAGCTCAAGCAAAAAGAATTTCTGCAGAAAATAAGTTCAAAATAACTAAAAGTGAATTGATAGTGAGCAAAATGGATTTGAACACAATAAAGAATGATTTTATTGATAAAATCTCTAAAGCAAATTCAGATAAATTTTCTGCTATTTCCGATATGTACGCCTCGCAAGGCGAGATTGCAAAAATGGAAAACCAATTAAGCAATTATAAAGTTCGCAATGGCTATTATTATATAACCGCTCCTCAGGATGCATATATTGTCAAAGCAATTAGCAAAGGTGTGGGCGAAACAGTGAAAGAAGGCGAAAGCATAGTTAGTATTGTTCCTGCCAATGCAGAATTAGCTGTGGAAATGTACGTCTATCCTGTTGATATGCCGCTAATTCGCATAGGCGAAAAAGTACGAATTGTTTTTGATGGTTGGCCTACAATTATTATAAATGGATGGCCAAACCTAAGCTATGGTACTTTTGCTGGTATTGTTTTCGCTGCCGATAAAAACATAAGTGACAATGGTAAGTTTAGAATTTTATTGCAACCAGACAAAAATGACAAAATATGGCCAAGCTTATTGAAAATTGGAACTGGTACTCAATGTATTGCAATTTTAAACGATGTGCCAATTTGGTGGGAAATCTGGCGTAATCTAAATGGCTTCCCTGCTAGTATGTACTCTGTGATAGATACTCAAAAAGATAAGAAAACAAAAGATGAAAAAAAGTAAGTCAATAATCATGTTTTTACTTTTTGTTTATCCTTTCTTGGCTTTTGGGCAGGGGAAGATATTTTATGAAATGGAATTTATTGAAATTGTAAAAAATAACAATCCAATTGCAAAGAAAATAAATTTAATTAAAGATAAAAATCAACAGAGTTTGAAATTTGCTAAAGGTAGCTTCGATCCAAAACTCACTTCGGATAACAATCAAAAAGTTTTCGGCAGCAAAGAATATTATTTGATGTCACAAAATGTTCTTACTATCCCCACTTGGTATGGTGTGGATGTGAAAGCTGGTTTTGATGTAATTAAGGGTGTTAACTCCCCTTCGGAACTTTCAACTCCTGCAGCTGGATTGGCTCAATTGGGACTTAAGATTCCTATTGGTCAAGGAATGTTCTATGATAAACGCAGAAATGAAGTAGAAAAAGCTGAACAAATTAATAATGCAAGCCGAATTGAGTTAAACAGAGAATATAACGATTTACTTAAAGATGCATTAGCAAGCTATTGGGACTGGTTTGCAAATTACAATAAATTAAATATTTATATTAAAGCATTTGACTTAAGTAAATTTAGATTCGAAGGGGTGAAATCTGTCTATTTTGGTGGCGATGCCGCTGCTATAGATACATTAGAAGCACTTTTACAATTGCAAACTATACAAGCAGATTTGCAATTGGCAAAACAAGATTATGAGAACTCCCGTTTGATGCTTTCCACTTTTCTATGGTCTGCTAATAATATTCCACTTGAAATTTCTGCTTCTGCTCTGCCTGATACAAATAATAAAGTATTGGATTTGGATTCAGCTTTTGCAAATAATACTGATTCTTTAATAGAGCAAAACCCCGATTATTTGCTCTATTTAGTTAAAAAGAAAAATGCAGAACTAGACAAAGATCTTTATTTAGAACAATTGAAACCAAAATTAAATTTGAATGTGAATGTTCTAAACACTGGCTTTTACTCCACATTGCCAAATGAACTAAATTCGATTTATTTCCAAAATAATTATAAAATGGGAATAGATTTTGAAATGCCTTTATTCTTAAGAAAAGAAACAGCTAATTTAGAATTAGCAGATATTAAAATTACTGAAATTGATTTATCTATTGCTAATAAAAGATTAGAATTGAAGAATAAAATACTTAACTACGTTAACAAATACAACACTTTAGCCAGCAATAACAATATATACAGCCAGTTAGTAAGAAATTATTCAATACTTCTTAACGCAGAAGAAACACGCTTCCAAATTGGAGAATCTTCACTATTTTTAGTTAATTCAAGACAGCAGAAACTAATTGAATCAGAAATCAAACAAATAGAAAACTACACAAAATCCAAAATTGCATACATAGACCTATTAAACGTAATAGGTAATTTGTATCAAGTGTATAAATAAAATTAGAAGATAGCAAGTTATCTAATTCTTATTAGAGCTCCTCTCCGCAATTGTCATCCCAAATGGATAGTAATCATTCACAGTTTTTTCGTCTGTCAGAAATGGAGGCACACCACGAGTGCTTGTCGCCTCATTTTCTTTTTACGCCTTTGGCGTAAGTGTATTTTTATTTGCCCCTTTTTTTGAACACAGCAAAGCTATATTGTGGTGGAATGAAAAAAAGCCACTCAAAATTGAGTGGCTTCTGCTTATTTGTTCTTTGTATAAATTATTGTATCTTTTATATTTCTAAATCCTGCAAGTATTATTGTGTCTTTTTCACACTTTATAATTTCAATTTCCTCTTTATCGTTTCCTATCTCAAATTGGATTGCATTATTTTTCATTAAGTATTTGCCTGTATAAATAGTATCGCCATAACTATGAAGTATTAATAAACTATTTTTTTCAAATTCAATTATTGGATAGTGATATATTGAACGTGGCTTATCCTTGACAATAGACCATTTACCAATTAAATGTTCACAATTGCAATAGTTAAACAATAGAAATGCACTTAAAAATATACTTTTCATTAGTTATTTATATTTAAAATGAACCATCAGTCAATCTTGGTCCAACTGGAGAGCTATCGGGCTTCCCTGTATTATTTGGATAATAGTTGTTAGTTGTTGTGCCTAAATTTGCTTTACCATCTATATAGTTTAATTTACCTAATCCTAACATATCAATATCTGTTTGACCAACCTTTCTGCTTTCGGGATTCATTGTATTATTTCTTGCCCCTGTTTTAGGGTTTATTGCTGTTGCCCCTTTTGAAGGGTCATAAGTATATGCCGCATCTACTGCCGTTCCTCTTGCATACATTATTCCTGGTGCTTTTCCTGTCCCAATTAAATTTGAATTTGCGGGATGTCCGTCTGCCGTTCCCGGCCAAAGTCCTAAGCCGTGTCCGTATTCGTGTGGTTCAGTTGTTGAGCCATCTTTATTAATATTACTTGTTAGAAAAAAACCTGAATTTCCATCAATTGCATATTCTGAAATAGGTAATCCCGAGTTTTCAACTCTAACATAGTTTTGCTTAACGTCTGTATTTTTTGCCATATCGCTTGCTGTTAAATCAGGTATATATGTACCAGTTACTACAAATTTAACATTATATTGAACTCCTCCTATTGTTGCCTTACCTGCTGCGGCATTCCAAGCAGATTGTATATCAGAAGCAGATTGCTTTGCAACTGCTGTATTTGCACCATTGCCATAAAATGCAATATTTGACGTTATCGTAATTGTTTTTGTGTTTGCATCAATAGAAATTTCCCCTGATTCTCCACTTGGGTCTTTAAATAGAATAGGATTACAGTTAAAAGTAGAATAAGGACTTTGAAACGGATATTTTGCAAATTTTGGGTCTAAATTCCAACGTCTCCCACTTCTTGTATCATAACCATAGTCATTGAATGATAGGTGATTACTTTCTCCATAAACTTCATTATCCTTCTCATGCCCACCGAACCCATACCTATAACCCGCACTACTAAAACTTCTATCCGCAATAGTCATCCCAAATGGATAGTAATCATTCACAGTTTTTTCA
>Ga0163149_10000556_pt1 | contig 49600 bp, 45 predicted proteins | sample OliLakLV19MP5G1_FD_148604 | JGI IMG/M metagenome (GOLD analysis project Ga0163149, IMG submission 148604) | Freshwater microbial mat bacterial communities from Lake Vanda, McMurdo Dry Valleys, Antarctica - Oligotrophic Lake LV.19.MP5.G1 | ecosystem: Environmental > Aquatic > Freshwater > Lake >...
CCTCATCGTCTTCCTCGACAGGTGTCGCGGGGAGCGGCGGGATGGTCGGAACTTGCAGGCGTGAGAACACGTTGCCGAGCTCCTCGTCAAAAAGGGCATCTTCGATTTCCGGATCTCCCGGAGGAATCGACTCAGTGGTGAGGAGTCCCCCCGGCGGAATCGTGTCCCGGTCGGAAGCTTCCTCCTCGATCATCTCGACATCGCTGTCGTCGACGTTCTCGGGCTCTTCCGATTCCGGGGCACGATTCAGCTTTGGGTCCATGGATCACCTCTTGTTGTGCGGGGGCGGGACCTTGCCCTTGTTCTTACCCCTGGATTCTACTCCCGGTGCGTCGACGACCATGGTCGGTTCGTCGTTCGTGTCATCGTCGTCGGTGATCGACGGGCGATCACCATCGGACTTTTTGCTGTCGTTCTCGAGCATGTCGTCGAGCTCGAGGTCCATCGCGCCTTCGCTACCACCGATCTCGAGTTCCGGATCTTCCGAATCCGCCTTTGCAGAGTCCGACGGAGGCGGCGCCACCGAGTCGAGCGCCTCCTTCGGAATCGTCATCGATCCAGAGGCTGGAGCCTCACTCTCGGAGGCCGGTGGCATGGGGACTTCCACCGGCTTGGGCGGATCCTTGTACCCGTGCTTGATGGCAGCACTCGCGATGAGCTTCTGCACGAGCGGGAGCGGCATGTGCTTGGCAAGCACTTCTGCCGTTGCCGTCTCGGCAAGCACATCAGCAGAGAACTTCACGCCACCCGGCCCGTTGCCGTTGCCGCCATCGTTGGCTCCGCGTGCGCTCTTGATGATCGCGACGAGAACCTCGGACGGCAGATGCTTCACGTACAGCTCAAAGCCAAAGATGTTCTCGATGTCGTGCAGGCTGTTCACTCGTCCGCCGCCGAGTTCCTCCTTGAGGTAGTCGGTCAGCAGATGCGCCGCGATCTCACGATGCTCCAGCGTGTCCTTCTCGTACCACGCGGTGAGCTCGCACTGCGCGTACAGCTCCTTGCGGTCGTGCACGCGGACGAGCTCGTCGCTCGAGACGGTCTCGAACAGTTTCTCGAGCTTGATGTCACCGATCTTCACCGCGGCGGTGACGACCTGGTTGAACGCTGAGCGATCAAAGGCGCCCGCGTACTCAGCCGTGAGTCGACCCGTGAGGACGAGCACCTTCCCGCGACTCTCGACTTCGCTCTGGTAGCCGTCGAAGAGGCGCTCCGGAGTGAAGGTCTCGTAGAGCATCTCTGGCGTGATGAGCACGCTCTGTTTGAGACGCGTCAGGTACTTGGAGAAAAATCGCTCGTGAGCCTCGGGGAGTTTGGAGCCGATGGAGTCTTCCGTCATCTGTATCCTGCCTTTCCATGTCAAAGGGCACCCATGCTTTAGCAAAAAAATAAGTAAATGTCAATCCGTATAAGGCAGACCGGAGTCTTGCCAAAACGTCCGATTTCTGTTATCTTGGCCCCGCTAGGCAGAACAGATGACCGCCTTTATTCGCAAGAATGGGGGAGGAAAGTCCGAGCTCCGATTCCGTCGCAAGGCGGAGGAAAGTGAAAGCGGCTAACGGCCGCCGAGATATAGCGTAAACGGAAGAAACACGTGTCTCTCCGTTTCCGTAAACTCAGGGAAAGTGCCACAGAGACTATACTAATTCATCGCAAGATGAATGAAGCGTGAAAAGTGCGGACAGGTGGGGTGACGCAAGTCGCTCTGCGAGTCCGCTCGGCTGTCGGTAACGACAGTTCGCGGCAAACCCTTTCTGGTGCAAGAGCAAGAGTTCGTGGCCGCAAGGTCGCGGGCAATGGTCGCTCGCTGGAGCTCGTCAGTAATGACGAGCCAAGAGAGATGGTCATCCGTCTGCTGCAAAGCAGGCTGACAAAACTCGGCTTACCGTTCCGCCTAGTACCAAACGCCCCGATCGCAAGGTCGGGGCTTTTGTATTAGACTCGTTGCAACTCTATGCGCAAATGGATTCCAGTCGTTTTGGTGTTTATCTTGGCTTTTACCGGTATCTGGTTCTGGTCACTCGGAAGCCTTCCATCAGATGATGTTACGATTGCTCGCGTTTCTGAAAAGACGGGGGGTATGCAACTCGTCCGTGACAATCAGGCTCCGCAGGAGATTGGCGTCGATACAGCTCTGCTCGAGGGAGATCGGATTACAACAGGCGCGGAAGGCTCTGCAATTTTGGATTGGTATGGAGCAGGGGAGAGTCGCATCTCAACGTCGACAGAAATCGTTATTGAGAAGCTTGGTCAAACGGAGGATGGTAATTTATTATTGGTTCTCAGATTAGAATCAGGACGCATCTGGTCCCGTGTTCAATCATTATTAGACCTAGACGCACAAGCTACGGTTCAAACCAGTGATGTGATTGCCACAGTAAGAGGTACATCGTTTGATTTGGAAAAACATGTGAATGAACCCACCACGCTTTGGGTTTCTGACTCTGTCGTTGAAACCTCCGGTGCATCCGTAGCATCGACAGGTGATGGCTTGCTTGTACTACAAGGTTCTATGGCAAAGTTTGGCGGAGCGTATCGCACAACGTCAACGATACCGATCAGCGCCTCAGGAACGCAGACTGAATGGTTTCTGAATAACAAAGAGAACGATAAAAAATTTGATGCAAAAAACCGCGAGAAGCAACGCTCATCGCTCGGTCTTGGTCGTGCGCCCGCGTCTGGGTTACTGCGTGGGCTCGCCGATCTTTCTCAAAAACTCCGAGGCCCATCGGCTGGACCACGCTTGATTATGCGTCGTCTCGCTTTGATCAGAGATGAGGCAGAAACAGGCGCCGAGGGAAAAGCCGCTGACGATTTTACGCGATTAGAGCGTGAACTGCGCCAACAAATCGATACAGCAAAGCCGGCTATACAGGCATCACTTCGTAAAGCCGTACGCAACAGCCGTAAGCTCTTTGCCGATGTGAATCCGGAATCACCCGCCTATCGGTACAAGCAGGCTTTAGAGGAGATTAGTGAACGTTTTGCTCGTACAGATGCGGAGCGCATCTTCTTACGTCTCCTCGCCGTCAACGATCGACTCGATGAAGGTTTTATGGCGCTTGAAAACGGGAATAGCGACCTTGCTGGAAGTATGGCAGGAATTGCCGAGCAATCACTCACTAATCTTGCTCGTGAAATGAAAGAGCTAAAAGATAAAGAGGGCAAAGCGGTGATGGTTCGCTCCAAAATGCGTGCCCTTTCTGCTCGGACGGCGCTTCTGCGAGCTCGTGCAAATCCACCACCGGTCGTCTTGCCAGAGCTCCCGACATCGACCAACATGCTTATTGAAACAACGCCCCAAGTCCTGATTAATGGAAAACCACTCTAATCCTATGCGTACTCGTATTTCTCTTTCCGTTCTTGTTGGAGCGGGTGTCGGCTTGATCGGAATGCTCGGCCTTTTGGCTGGGATATTTGATACCGCTGGCTCGCGTGTAACCGACCGCTTCTTTCTTCCACGCAATGCAGATACATCGGTGGTTATTGTCGCGATCGACGATGGCTCGCTTGGTCGTATTGGTCGTTGGCCATGGCCGCGTTCGGTTCATGCGGCTTTGATCGATCGCTTGCATCAAGCTGGCGCTAAAGTTATCGCACTCGACGTAAATTTCCCGGAAGTTTCTGATGCGATTCCTGATGCCGCACTCGCCACCTCTATTAAGGAGGCAGGAAATGTCGTTCTTCCTGTTGAGCTCGATTTTATCGCAGAAAGAGACGGGCTCACTTTTGATTCCAAAAACACGGTACAGCCAATTTCCAGCATTCAGGCCGAGTCCAAGTCATCAGGCTTCTCCAACGTTCCGCTCGACAGCGATGGAGTTGCACGACGCATTCCTCTCTACGCGCAAGGGCTCGATGGTTCAGAAGTAACGGCATTTGCATATGAGGCCGCTCGTCTCGCTGGTCGCGCTCCGGATATCTCGAGTGTTTCACTTGATCGCTTTGGGCGCATGCTGATTAACTTTCCGGGAGCACCAAGAAAGTCTTTCCCGATCATTTCCGCTGCGGACATTCTTCAAGATCGTACCGACATGAGTCGCTTAAAGGATAAGGTTGTTTTTATCGGAGCAACAGCACGCGACCTTCACGATCAGCAGAACGTCGCCACCTCATTTGGCGACCCAATGAGCGGAGTAGAAATCCACGCCTCAGTTTTTGACACTCTTGTGCAGGGCAAATGGCTCTCGCCCGTTTCCCCTTGGATTCAAGGGCTCTTACTGATCTTAACTGGACTATTACTTGGATTTTTGGTGCCACGCGTCAAAGCCAGAGCGAGCGCGCTGGTGGCTTTTGTCATTTGGTTTGCATGGATTCTCACCGCCTTCTTCTTATTTGATCGCGGCTACGTTCTCGACATCGTTTGGATATCGTTAGTTGTTCTATTTGGATACATGGGTCTCCTGCTTGAGCGATGGTTTGAGACAGATGTACAACGTCGCCAAATCCGAGCTGCCTTTACACGCTATGTTTCTCCTTCTGTCGTGGAGCAACTCGTCAATGAACCTGAGCGTCTCAAGCTCGGCGGAGATCGCCGTCGTATGTCCGTACTTTTCTCTGATTTGCGTGGTTTTACTACGCTTTCAGAAGGCCTGACACCAGAGCAGTTGGTTGAGGTACTGAATACCTATCTAAATGAAATGACCAACATCGTGTTTGAAGAGGGAGGTGTGCTCGACAAATACATCGGCGATGCTGTCATGGCATTCTGGAATGCTCCACTCGACCAAGCCGACCACGCCATTCGATCCGTCCGCACAGCTGTGCGCATGCGCGATAAGTTGGAACAGATGAATCGTGAAGGATTTTTTCCAAAAGGCATTGAGCTTAAAGTGGGCGTCGGTGTGAACACGGGTGATATGGTCGTCGGTAACATTGGCGCAGATGTTCGTTATGACTACACCGTCATCGGCGATAGCGTAAACCTCGCGAGCCGTACTGAAAGTTTGTGTAAGGAATATGGGGTTCAAATTATCGTAACAAAAAATACACTCGAGATGCTCGATGAAAGTTTTGTCACACGTGAACTCGACTCCGTAGCCGTCAAAGGTAAGAAAGAGCCAGTGAGTATTTACCAAGTGCTTGGTATGGTGGGTGAGGTTGAAGACGGACAGATCAAGTTTGCTAAACAGTATGAGATCGCTCTCAACCAGTATTACGCGCAACGTTTTGTTGAGGCTGCAGCAGAGTGTGAAAAATTACTTCAAATGAATCCTGAGGATCTTACGACCCAGCACCTATTGGAGCGTTGCCGCATCTATCAAGAGGTACCGCCACCAGAAGGCTGGAACGGCGCTTGGATCATGACAAAGAAATAAATAAAATACCCTCGACACATCGAGGGTATTTTATTTATGAATATTTCTTAGCGACCAAGTCCAACGCGTTTGCGTACCAATTCCATTTTTTTAGCAGCTAAATCTTGTGCGGTTTCTCGTCCTTTCTCGAGGATTTTCATAAGCTCTGTCGTGTCATCTCGATATGCTAAAAACTTTTTTGTCATCGGTTCCAAATGGGTCACCACGGCTTCCGCTAAAGCCTTTTTGAAATCACCATAACCCTTACCATCAAACTCAGCTTCAATCTGTTTGATCGTCATACCAGTAACATGATGATAAATCGTCATCATATTAGCGACGGCTGGCTTTGTCTCGATATCATAGGTTACGCCCCCAGCGGTATCCGTGACAGCTCGCATGATTTTTTTACGAATCACGTCCGCCGTATCGGAAAGAAGAATCTTGGAAGTATCCGCCGGGTCACTTTTACTCATTTTTTTGGACGGGTCCTGCAAGCTCATGATTCGTGCACCATGTTTTTGGATAAGGGCTTGCGGAATTTGAAAGGTATCACCATAGCGTTCATTGAAGCGTCGTGCCAAAACGCGCGCGAGTTCCAAATGTTGCATCTGGTCCTCTCCAACCGGAACAGCACTCGTGTCGTAGAGAAGAATATCTGCGGCCATAAGCGTCGGATACGTAAAGAGTCCCGCGCTCGCTCGTTCAGAACCACCTTTTGCCGATTTGTCCTTGAACTGCGTCATTCGTTCAAGCTCGCCAAGCTTGGTAATCGTTCCAAGTATCCAGCCGAGCTCTGCATGTTCCGGAACTTCGCTCTGCACGTAAATCGTCGAGCGTTTTGGATCGATACCAACCGCCAAATATGCCGCCGCAACATCCAGAATGTTCTGGCGCAACTCTTTAGGCTCCTGAGGAACGGTAATTGCATGCAAGTCCACGATACAAAACAAGCACTTATGGTCATGTTGTATCGGCACCCATTGCTTCAGTGCGCCGATATAATTACCCAAGTGCAATTGGCTGGTCGGTTGCACTCCAGAAAACACCAAGTCGTTCATATGTGAGTATGGTAGCGAATGCCCTAGCATTAGCCAAACGGATACACAAAACCCGCCTTTCGGCGGGTTTTGACTTTGAGTCTCTATTACACCTCGATAATCACCGGAACCACCATCGGACGAAGCTCGGTTTTGACAAAGAGGAATTCTCCCATCTCATCGCGCAGCTTGTCTTTGATATAGGTCATGTCTACCGGACCCGTCTGTGGGCTTTGGCCCTTCAGAATCGCCGCAGCACGGCTACGAGCAGCCTGAATCAGTTCCTGATGCTCCTTCATATAGACGAAGCCACGGGAAATGATGTCCGGCATAGCAGCGGGCTGGCCCGTGCGACCATCAAGCACCGCAACCACGACCACCACACCATCACCAGCAAGTTGCTGACGATCACGCAGGACGATCTGGTTAGTGTTTCCAACGCCAAGTCCGTCAACGAAGACATAACCTGTTTCCAATTTTTTGTTAGTCAGCATGCCAGTGCCTTGCTTATCAAACTCCATAATCTGACCATTGTCGGCAATGAAAATGTTCTTTGCATTAAAGCCATTTTCAATAGCCACCTTGGCGTGATCACACAAGAACGAGTAGTGGCCTTCAATTGGAATAAGATATTTTGGCTTAATCCAACCGTGGATTTCTTTCAAGTCATCCTGCTGTGCGTGTCCACCGGCGTGAACGTCCATCATCTTGTAATGGATAACATCAGCACCTTCACGGTACAGAGTATCTTTCACACGCTGAACCGAGCGTTCATTGCCCGGAATAATCGAGCTTGAGAATACAACGGAGTCTCCTGGTTCAATCGTAAGAATCGGATGCTCGTGATTGGCGATGCGCATGAGCACAGCGCGTTCCTCGCCTTGTGCACCCGTACAGACAACCGCTGTTTTTTCACGCGGATACTTATGAATATCCTTGGTGTCAATAAGTGTGCCTTTCTGAATATCCATGTAGCCCAATTGCTGAGCAATCAAGATGTTGGAACGCATCGAGAAGCCTTCAATCGCCACTTTGCGACCCTGACGTTCACAGGCTTTAATGATCTGCTGAACGCGCGCAATCATCGATGCAAATGTGCCGATAATAACACGGCCACTCGCATTCTTAATGATCTCGTCGATATTCGTTTGAATCACTTGTTCAGCGATCTGACGACCAGGTTTGGAAGCGTTGGTCGAGTCACACATGAGTGCGAGCACATTGCGTTCTCCAAGCGCTTTAATCTTTTCCGTATCTTGTTTGGACTGTGCGCCCGGACCTTCCTCAAGCTTAAAGTCACCCGTGTGAACGACAATGCCAGCAGGTGTTGTCACGATCACACCCATAGAAGAGGGGATCGAGTGAGCAACACCAAAGAATTCAATCTTGAATGCACCGAGCTGCAACACATCATCCGAGTTAACGGAGAACAGGCTGAGTTTTGGTTTATCCTTATGATCTTCCTGGCGTTTGGCGATAATACCGCAGGTTAAATCCGTTCCAAATATTGGTGGATTACCAAGCATTGGAATCAAATGCGGGATACCGCCGATGTGATCATAGTGCGCATGCGTAATAAGCACGCCACGAATATTCTTTTCTTTTCCTTTTAAACTAGAAATATTCGGAACAATATAATCGACACCAGGCATATCGTCATCTGGAAACTGGAGTCCAAGATCGATAAGAATGATATCGTTTCCATATTCCATCATCGTACAGTTACGTCCGACCTCTTCATTGCCTCCAAGAACGGCTACTTTAAGACGATCGCTTCCTTGTTCAAGTACGTCTGTATCCGTACCAGTTTTGAGTTGCGGCTTGTTCTTAAACGTCGACATGCGGGGCATAGCTTCAAAAGCTCCGCCCATACGACGCTTATTGGCGCCACCATGCTTTTTGACTTCTTGTTTGTCTGAAGGCCCGACGGCGCCTTCTTCCTTGGCAAAGCCCTGCTTCAGGCTATCCGAGCTCTTAAATTGTGCACTGACAGGTTGTGCCTGGGTGCGAGTTGGTACAGGTTTATCGAAAAGTGATCGACCGCCTCTGGACCCTCCGCGGCTACCTCCTCGACCGCCTAATGGGCGTCCGGCTGGTGGTTTGCTCTGCGGTGTTTGATTGTTTTCCATGTTGGAATCCTTAGTCTTTCTATTAAGCAAAACGCCAAAAAATGGCTAACTGCTTGGATTTTGCAGGTCTGTAACGATTAAATTGTGTCACGACTTTCGCGGCAACCCGACCATGTGTCCGATAGCTTCCGAAATGCGTTACAGGAGACAGAATACCATTCTTTGACCCCATCGTCAAGATTCTTTGCGGATAAGTTTTTGCAATCGCATCAAGTCACGCAGGATCTGAAAGGCATGCCAAAGCCTAACGCGGCTACCCTCAACATGTCTCCAAGCGATGGGAACCTCACGTAACCTTAGTCCGATCGCATTGGCTCGCATCAGGAGCTCGGCATCAAAGCTCCAACCTTCAATAGTCTGTGCTTCAAACAGTACGCGGCATGTTTTCATGCGATACGCTTTGAATCCGCATTGCGTATCATGAAAGGGGAGTCCACTTGCCTTGCGCATCAACCAATTGAATAGCTGTCCTGCCTTTATCCGATACCAAGGTTGAGCGACATCAATCGTTGCTCCCCTCACACGGCGTGACCCAAACAAAATATCGTTTGTTTCAAGATAAGGAAGAAAATAATTGATTTCATCTGGTCGTGTCGATAAATCCGCATCCAGTACGAGTAGCCATTCACTCGTACATTCCAGCGCGCCTGTTTTTACCGCGGCACCTTTTCCCCGATTCGTCTCATGTCGAATGACTTTAACTCCAGCGTGACGAGCAATAGCACTTGTTTCATCGAGTGATCCGTCATCGACAACGGTAATTTTGACCTCATTTCCAAGAACACGTTTTGTATTCAAGATAGCGTTATTGATCGTTTCACCCTCATTATAGGCGGGGATAACAACGCTAAAACAAGCAGATCCGATGTTCATGGTCATAGCTTGACGCTTCTGCTAAAACGCGACAAGCTGTGTTCACAAAATACGTTAGGTTGGAGAAAAAATCCTAGATACATGGGGGGCGAGTGGCGGAATTGGTAGACGCACTAGCTTCAGGAGCTAGCGATCGCAAGGTCATGAGAGTTCGAGTCTCTCCCCGCCCACCATGTGCAAGGGATTTTTTTATTTGTAGTTGGCCCTTTTTGACGAGAGGTCAAAAAAATGTTATTATATTATGCATATGAAATCAGAGTCTTTCGACAAAATGATGTCCACGCTCAAAGGACGTGATGAAAAAGCGGCTGCAGATAAGCAATCATTAGCGGAGGCCTCACAAAAAGTAGAGCAAGCTAACTGGACCGCAAAAGCACGTGAGAGTAATGCGATGCAAAAAAAGCAGATGCAGGATCGTCGTGATATGGAAGACATAATGGAAACCATGCCTTTACGTGAGGATGATTTAGAAGAAATAGAAAGCATGGAAGTCATGTCCGTCAATGAAATGCTTGAAGGACTAGTTTCTAAGATGCGTAACGTCAACACCCAGTTAACGGAGGAAGAGTCGCTTTCCCGCGATATCCATAAAATGGGCGCAGAAGTCTCCGGAGAAACGCGAGCCCGCATCAAAATGCTCGATGATAAACAAACGCATCTATTAAAAATGCATGCCTCGATCCTCGCACCGTCATTAAGAGAAGCGTTCAAGGCCAAGGGTCGTGGTGAAGATCTCTTGATCCCCAAACCCGCAGAATGGGACGCGCTCATGGCCGATGAAGAGCTGTACATCGAGCTAAAGCCTTCAATGGTTAAACATCCATCTTCGATTGAGCTCCAGACCAAGGAAGCGCAATTACAAGAAGAAGCGCAGATCGTAGAGAATGAACTTGATAAAATGATCGATGAGATTAATGCGCAAGAAAGCTTAAAGATGGCCAAGAACAGCAAGTTGGCAGTGGAGGCCTATAATTTTAGCGAGAATCAACGTCCAGCAGTACAAGGATTCATGCAGGACCTGTATTCAGGCATGCGTTCACAACGTCAAAAATTGCGTGATATCGAGATCAATCTTGGGATGATTCGACGTTTGGAAGGATAAAACCAAAAAAAATAATTCGACCCCGACCGCTGTTAAGCTGGTCGGGGTCGTTTTGTCGACGAGAATCGTCGACGTCAGTTGCTGGTGGGGAGATAGGTCCCACGAATGTCCGCGAGCCAGTTGGAGAGATACGTCTTACGTACCCCTCGAATCGAGGGATCGTGCGCGATCTCCGCGAGGCAGAACGTGATCATGCGGCAGAGCATCACGCTCGAAGGCCGCGTGACGTAGGGAAGTAGTCGTTGCTCGAGCCGAGTATAGAGCACTCCCTCCTTGGAGAGCGCTTCGGCTACGCGCAGATAGTCCTGCTCGAGGACGAGGAGCGTGATCGCTCCTGCGCGCAGCTTCTCGCGACAGCTGAAATGCTCGCAATCCTTGTCGGCGACCAGGCTGTTGCCATGGGTCGCTTCCGTGCCGCACAGGGCACAGTTTCCGATGGGTTTGTCCGGCGCAATACGCCGGCCACCCACGAGCAAACGGGCCATGATCTGGTCGATGCGCTCCACGGGAACTCCTTGGTTTTGGAAAGGAACTAGTAATTTATTACCAGATTTTAGCTAAAATGTCAAGATCTTCTATCTCCATCCCCAACCTGTTTTTATATACCAATTGCTGATAGTTAAGAAGCGATCAGCTGGCTTAATGAGCCGTATATCTCCCGTTCCTTGAATGCGCTTGGAAACGAGATAAGCGTACACGGGACGCATTAAGAACAACGCAGGTGTGCGCTTGATGATCTCGTCGGTAAACTGCTTCTGGGCCAGAATCAACTGCTCGGTACTCGTTACTGTAGCAATGCGATCAAGGGCCGTATCGACATCGCGATCGGCAAGTCCGGAAAGGTTCAGGCCGTTTCCCGTCGCATTTTTACTCGCCCAAAAAGCCGTGAGATCTTGATTTGGGGGGAGGAGTAGATTGGTTACGAGAATTTGATAATCGCGTTTCTCAAGAGCATTGCGCAACAAAAGCTCCGGTTCATCTGATTGAATCGTGACCTCAGCACCCAAAAGCGACCAACGACGCTTTAAAAGCTCGGCGACTTTTTGCAAATCAGGTTGAGTCGGAACAAGAATCTTGAGCGTGAGTTGAGTTGTGCTAGCGGTAGATGACGCGGCAGCACCTGTACCCACAAACTGTCTTACCGTACCGCCTTCAGGGACTTTCCAACCGAGAGTGTCGAGTTTGGTACGTGCAGCTTCAAGATCCGGTTTTGTGCCAGTCGCGTAATCAAGAAATGGATATGGCCCAGTTACCGCTGTCACCTGCTCGCCAACCAATGAAGCGATCTCGCTCGGATCTACAGCTTGCGCCAGCGCTTCACGCATACGTACATCCTTGAGCAACGCCTCTTTTGTATTGAAGAAGGCGATCGTCTCTTGTGGTAATTCGATACGACGAATCAAATAGCTTTCGCCACGCAGATCCGATGCTTCTGCCCAAGGCAAAAAGGCTAGTCCATCGATTTGCCCGTTACGCAGCGCCGAGCTCGCGGATGGTCGATCCACAAAGAAGCGGAGACGTACTGCATCTATGAGTGGCTTGATTCCGTAGTACGCTCCAAAGCGTTTCAGATTAAAATGAAGGATTTGCCCGCGGCTATCGCGTGTAAATGTCGAAACTTGATACGGGCCTGTACCGATAGGTCGCAAATTCGCATCAGCTAAATGCGCATTCGCATCCGGAATTTCTTCCCAAATATGCGCCGGCAAAATACCGACCGTCAGCATCATGAGAAAACTCGGATCAGGAGACGGAAGCTGGAATTGAACGGTTGATTCATCAACGCGGACAATTTGAATATCACGGAATTGTCCGGCAAGTGGACTGCGCCAGGCTGTATTCTTTGCAGCTTGATACGTAAACACAACGTCATCGGCAGTAAGTGGAACACCATCATGAAATCGCACGTCCCTACGCAACATAACATCAAGTGTTTTGCCATCCGCGCTCCACTGATACTTCTCGGCCAAATCGGGTACGGGCTCAAGCTGCTCTCCCGGACGGAATAAGCCAGTATAAATAAGGCTAACTAAGTCCCGGTCCACATCGTTGAGTGGAGCAAATAGAGGATTGATCGACTTGGGACTTCCAACCAAGCCTTCTGTATACGTTCCGCCAACGGCAGGCACAACCACTAAGCGCGTCGCAGCCAAATCCGCCGTCCCCAAGGCAAGCGCGGCCAAGAAAACAAAAACAGCGCCCCAAAACCAATTCCGTTCTGCCCCACTGAGAACGCGATTAATAAAGCGCAGTTGTTTAAAACTCGGAAAAGAACGCGGTTTTGTCACGGATAAAACCAAAGCGCGATCGGCATGCACGTGCGGCTTCACCTCATGTGAGTCGCTCGACGATGTTTGCTGCCAGAAAAAGATCCGTTTCCAGATCTTTTGGAGCTGCGCGAGCAAAGTATTCATGGGATAGATCCTACCGTACCGCCGGACGTACGTCTTGCGGTACTCGGTTTAAGCCAAGAAGAGATTCAAAATGGATGTTCCGACAAACAGACAACCAATAGCGATTGTCGCGTAGAACAAGCCCTTTTCTACACCGCGCTTGGTGCGGAAAACGTTCCCTTCACCGCCAAAGGCGCCACCCAAACCCGTGCCACGTTGCTGAAGCAAAATGGTCACGCACAGGAGTACCGAGAAGGCGATCATCGCGATCGCAAGAATGAATGATCTCATAACGGGCCTAGGCTAGCGCTTAGCCCACGTTCCGTCAACCGTTCCGGCATGGTAAAATCGCTCGTGATGTCACTTGGTAAAACTCTCGGACTCGCGCTCACGCTTGTCCTCGTTATCCTTCTGGGCGCCTTCACCTGGCAGGTCTCTATTTATTTCCGCTCGATTCGTTCAGGTGAGCTCAACCCACTTAAACGTGAACGCATTCGATTTTCCATCGACCGCGCTTTGGCAGACCGTGCCGTGAAGGAATCCCAAAACCGAGCACCAGTACTTGAAGACAGCAAAGCACCTTACACGGGTTCCGAGCGTCCAGCCGTAACCATTGTCGAGTTTCTCGACTACGGCTGCCCGTTTTGCCAAGCTTCCTTTGAACCGATCCGTGAATTAGTAACAGAACAAAAGGACGATGTACGATTAGTCATCCGCAATTTTCCCGTAGACTCACTTCATCCCGGAGCATCGCGCGCCGCCGCCGCCGCCGTATGCGCAACCGAGCAGGGTCGTTTTTGGCCGTATCACGACAAGCTTTTTCTTTTGAAAAAATCGGAATTTGTAGAGGCGGACCTCTTAAGGCTCGCGCGTGAAACCGGTCTCGATGAAACACTTTTCAACGACTGTCTGAATTCTGAGCAAACCCAAACACAAGTACGAGCTGACCTCGAGGCCGGTCTGCTTGCAGGTGTTGAAGGAACACCGACCTTCTTTTTCAATGGCGTAAAAATCGAGGGTGCTGTCGACAGAGAGACGCTTCAATTGCTCGTTGAGGAATTCCGTAAGCGAGCCACACAATAATATATGCGCTTTCTCCGTTCTTTTCTTTCCGTTCTAGCACCACTCGTCATCGTTTTTTTATTTTTGCCAGCATCGGCACAGGCTCGCACCGCCGTCATCATCGGCGATAGCCAAGGCCAAGGACTGCGTCGTCCGCTCACACAAGCACTGGAAGGTTTTGACATCACGGTTACGGACTCATCTGTTCACCCAGGCAAAGGATTAAACTGGTTCCTGACGAGCAACACCATCAGTAGCATGGTTTCATCTCGTCATCCGGAGCTCGTGATTCTGGTGATTGGTGGTAATGACGATGTCACGTCGGGCAATCGATCTACCTATGAAAGCCGATTGCGACAAGCCTATACCGCCGCAAGCGGAAGCGGAGCCCAGGTTGTATGGATCGGTCCCGCAACAAGCAGAGATTCAGGCGTTCAAGAACGACACGATCGTACAGCGAGTGCTCAATCATCGATCGTGCCTGGTTTAGGCGCACGCTGGATCGACGGACGTTCAGGAAGTGCCGCAGGACCTTTTCAACAAGATTCCAATCCGGGAACGGGAGCATCTCAGATTCGCAGCCGTAATACGCACCTGTCAGGTGAAGGGTATCGTCGTTGGTCCTGTACACTCGCACCTCAAATTTCTGGGGGAGGTACTTCGACCAGCTGTCCCGCGGGGACAGAAGCGGATGAAGTTTTTCCAGATGCGGTGGCTGATGTCGATGATCCAAGTGCAGGGATCGCTTCCGCTGGATATTCGACAACCTGCGACACAGATGGCGCGCCTGTACCGATTACGCTCGGCATATCAATCGGAGGAGTGACTCAGGTAAGCGGATTACCACAGTACATCAACACGGTCTATCGCTATCTCGTGTCGATTATTCTTGTTGTTGCCATTGTCATGGTTGTATATGGCGGATTTCTCTATCTTGTCGGCTCGGCAGGAATCAGCTCAGCTCAACGCGGCAAGCAAATTATTCGCGATGCATTGATCGGAATGGTTGTGGTGCTCGCGGCTTACGCGATTTTACAAACGATTAACGTCAACACGACAAATCTATCGCTAAATCCAGCATCAATAGAATGTGTGGCGATTGCACCAGAGTCGCGCGCGAATGCCGATGAAGGTGGAGCAAATATTCCAGCCTGTGTAAAAGATTCGCAGTGCCGTGATGGACGTGTCTGCTTGCGCACCCAGGGAACGGAAGGGCTTTCAAGCGGCCAATGTACTCAAGGCCGAGCGAATGAGCTTTGTCGTTGCTCCTCAGGTGGTTGCGATGTCACAACGTCAGAAGACGGTTCCCCAACCAACAATAATGGAACTATGCAGGTTGCTTGTCAGGTGGGTACATGCAGACAGGCTCAAGGGTCCTTGCTTGGAGATGCGACCGGTAACTGGACTTGCAACACAGGTACAGACGGAAGTCAGTGCAATATGAGCACAGATCCTCCGGTGACATGTGCCACAGGATTTTTCTGTGAGCAAAATGGACCAACGGCACCCGGAAGATGTGTCGGTGGCAATGCGAGAGACCAAGAACTGAGCCCAAGGCCTGTATGCTCTACTCTCGGATTCGGTCCAGTAGGATCTGAGCGATATTATCGCGAGACCGAGCAGGGAACCGGTGCGTTTACCGGTGGATGTAATCTTGTCACCAGCGGAGGCGTGAACTCCTATTGTATGGCAAACCGCTATCACTGCTCAACGTCCGCCGCAGATCCGAATCGCTGTTCAGAAGAAGAGTTTGCAGGAATGTTTAGCAATACAGGAGGTGCCTACAATTCCGGAGGCCCCACAACTTGGGACTTTAATCGAGCTCCAGAAGTTCTTCGTCCTTGGTCCTTTGCGCGCTTTGGATGTCGTAAGCCGATTGGCGCATCCTGTGCATCTGATAATGAATGCTCATCCATGTGCGTGAACGGCACTTGTACGGGATTTTGTGCCGTAATCCCATCAACGACGGATAGTGTGCCAAGCGGCGCATTGCCAACAGCCGTTACAGATCGTTGTACATCGACTGGCTGCGGTGACGATACCTGGTCCGCTGCCTATTATCTCGTGCACCACAGCGCGCTCCCTGTTTCAGACGCAGACTTTGGTGTCGCATTTGGCCCGATGACACCTGAAAAAGCAGCGTGTTACCCGCTTCGCCCGGCAGGCTCTAAGTGTGATTTTAATACGCAATGCGTAACGGGACTAACATGTCAGCCTGAGCCAGGACGTGGGCCAGCAGAAGTAGGTACTTCAGAATTACTCCGCACATTTCATGCTCCGCTGGACATGACATCCGGACTCGGAACCTGCAGATAGAGCAAGAGCCACCGAGGGGTGGCTCTTGTCATATGTCGCTATCGGTGATAGCCTCGCCGCCAACATGTCATCCAAGAAGTTACATGACACGATCTCCATTAAAGGAGCCCGAGTCCATAACCTCAAGAACGTTTCTATCGACCTGCCAAAAAACAACTTTATTGTTGTGACAGGTCTCTCTGGATCTGGAAAATCGTCCCTCGCTTTCGATACGATCCACGCAGAAGGCCAGCGCCGTTACATGGAATCGATGTCTTCTTATGCTCGCCAGTTCATGGAGCTTCAAGACAAGCCTGATGTTGATGAAATCACGGGTCTTTCGCCAACCATCGCCATCGATCAAAAAACTACTTCTCATAATCCGCGTTCAACCGTCGGCACCGTCACGGAAGTCTACGACTTTTTGCGTTTGCTTTACGCGCGAGCAGGTCGCGCACATTGCGTTGAATGCGGCGCACCTGTCATCGAGCAAACCGCTCGTGAAATTGCAGAAAAAATTCTCGCACTTACAAGCAAGTCTACGATTTTGCTTATGGCGCCCGTCGTCCGTAATCAAAAAGGGGAGCATAAGGTCGCTTTGCAGAGCGTAAACAACGCCGGATATCGCCAGGTTCGTTTTGACGGCACGCTTGTCGACTTAGAAGAGCTGCTTCATGCACGTATCGATAAAACGATAGAGCATACGATCGATGTTGTCGTGCAAACACTTCCAAAAGACGGAACGACCACCAGTGAAACCATGCTGGAGTTTGTGAAGCAGGCTCTCGATTTTGGGAATGGTCTCGTGCTGACGCTCGATGAGAAAACCTCGGAAGAAAAACTCTTCTCCCAGTCCCTGTTCTGTGCCAGCTGTAATATTTCATTACCAACACTTGAACCGCGTCTCTTCTCTTTCAACTCACCGCATGGCGCTTGTCCGGCCTGTACCGGTCTTGGTACCAAGCTCGTGCTTGAGCCGGAGCTTGTTATCCCAAACAAGAAGCTGACCATCGCTCAAGGAGCTATCAAGCCATGGACACGTATCGCTGGTAATCAAACAACGCATCTCAAAAAGCTAGAAGAAGTCGGAGTCAAGCACGGCTTCACCATCAACCAACCTGTTGGAGAATTTTCACCCAAAGCAGTCAAAGCTCTGTTTGAAGGTGACGGAGAATTTGAAGGTATTTTGGCGATGCTCGAGGCCAAGCACAAAGAAACCGATTCAGAATACGTCCAAAAAGAAATCGAGGCCTACATGCGTGTCCTCACATGTCCTGACTGCAATGGAAAGCGTTTGCGCAAAGAAAGCCTTGCGGTCACGGTCGTGGAAAAGTCTGTTGCTGATCTTGTTTTTCTTCCGCTCGATGAAGTGCTCGTTTTCTTCCAAGGCCTGGGCAAAGGCACAGGCAAAGCAAAAGACTCCGCGGCCTTCAAAGGTTCCAAGATCGCCAAACTCAAGGGCGAGAAAAAACCAGACGCAAATGGCTTCAATGAACAGGAGCGTCTCGTCGTCGACCAAGTTACGGGAGAAATCCGCCGCCGCCTTCAAAACTTGATGGACGTCGGTTTGGATTACCTGACGCTCGACCGCTCGGCTATGTCGCTCTCCGGCGGAGAAGCGCAGCGTGTACGCTTGGCAGCCCAACTTGGATCAGAATTGTCCGGAGTGATTTATATTCTCGATGAGCCTTCAATCGGTTTGCATCCGCGCGACAACGATAAATTGATCCACACAATCAAACGTCTGCGTGACCTCGGAAACACCGTTCTTGTCGTAGAACACGACGACGCGATCATGAAAGCGGCCGACTGGATCGTCGACGTCGGACCAGGAGCAGGTGAATACGGCGGCCACATCATCGCCCAAGGCACTCTCGCCCAAATCAAGAAAGATAAAGACTCGGTCACTGGACAATATCTATCTGGAAAAATGTCTTTGGAAAAACCCAAGGTACGCCGTAAAGGAAACGGGAAAGCCGTTACGGTTCGTGGGGCAACAGCCTTCAACTTAAAGAACGTCGACGTGAGATTTCCACTTGGCCAGCTCGTCTGCGTCGCTGGTGTTTCTGGTTCTGGTAAATCAACCCTCGTTCTCGATATTCTTGGCCGTGCATTGTCCGCACATTTCTTTGGCGCTAAAGATCCTGTCGCAGAACATAAAAAAATTGAGGGCATGGAGCACTTGGATAAGGTTGTGTCTGTCGACCAATCACCAATCGGCCGCACGCCACGTTCTAACCCAGCTACCTACACAGGCGTCTTTACCGCGATCCGCGATTTGTTTACTGAAATTCCAGAAGCAAAGATGCGTGGCTTTGATGCAGGTAAATTCTCCTTCAACGTCAAAGGCGGCGGACGCTGTGAACCATGCGGAGGAGATGGCTACATCCAAATCTCGATGCAATTTTTGCCGGACGTTTACGTCGAATGTCACGAATGTCATGGAAAGCGCTACAATTCGGAAGCGCTTGAAATCCATTATCGCGGCAAAACCATCGCCGACATTCTCGACATGACCGTGGAAGAAGCGCGTCGCTTCTTTGTCGATCAACCCGCTATTTACGAGAAGCTCTCCGTCCTGCACGAGGTCGGTCTTGGGTACGTCCGTCTTGGCCAGCCAGCCACAACGCTTTCCGGTGGTGAAGCCCAACGCGTTAAGCTCTCCACCGAGCTCTCACGCCGCGCCACAGGCCGTACGCTCTATATTCTGGATGAACCGACCACAGGTCTCCATTTTGACGATATCAAGCGCCTCATGGTCGTTTTGAACGCCTTGGTCGATAAGGGGAACACCGTCCTCGTCATCGAGCATAACCTCGATGTCATCAAGCTCGCCGACTGGGTCATCGACATGGGCCCAGAAGGAGGTTTGCGCGGTGGTGTACTCGTCGGAGAAGGAACCCCAGAAACTATCGCCAAGAACAAGAAATCTTGGACAGGGAAGTACCTAAAAGAGGCAATGTAGCCACTCTTGACGTTTTACCTGCCCTCGGCTAATCTAAGCCCCATTCCACTCATATGTCTGAACTCGTTACCCTGCCCGTCGATATCGTGTCCTCTCAAGTCGAGACCGGCATGACACTCCGCGTGCACCAGAAAATCAAAGACGTCAGCCCTTCCGGTGAAGAGAAGGAGCGCGTTCAGGTCTTTGAAGGCCTCGTCATCAACATTGGCGGCCACGCAAACTCACGCACCATGACCGTCCGTAAGATTGCTTCCGGCGTCGGTGTCGAGAAAATCTTTCCGCTCAACCTTCCTTCAATCTCCAAGCTTGTCCTTGTGAAGAAAGTGAAAGCTCGCAAAAAGAGCATCGAGTACGTCCGTAAAAGCACCAAGCGCATGAAGGAAATCAAGGAAGTGAAACTCAAAACCGCCTAAAAGGCGGTTTTGCTTTTTCAGGATTCTCCCTCGTAGAAAGGGAGTTGGAGAGGTTACGGAGCCCCAAGTCCCAAGTGCACGTTGATCGAGCTCACGGATGTCCGCACGATATCGAGTGACAAGTCGATCGGATTAGCGACAGCTTCCCCAAACTTGTAATTGATATAGAACGCTTCGGAAATATCATCAACCTGTTGATTCCAATTGCTTCCAAAGTACGTGTTTGCGACTGACTCTGTTTGCACCCAGCGCAACACGCCTCCCTTGGTAGGTAAATAGGTCTTTGTATCTGTCTGGAATTTCACGAGCTTTGACCCAGGTCGATAGGTGATATTTCCACCAATTGGAATCTGCGACATCTGATCAAGAGGAATGGCTTTCACCGTGGCAAAATCCGGATACCAGCTAAAATACACTTTTTCATTTGGAAACACATAACGTTTTCCATTGGACGCATAGTAGTAAACAGCGCTATCTGGTTGCGTTGACTCGTCTCCATCATCAGGAATCTTGATCAAGTCGCCAACGTTGAGTGATAACAGAAGCCCATCAGCAAAAGTAACGGTGACGCTCTTGGAGAAAGCTTCACTATTTATCGATGGCGTAAAAGTAGCGCTCCCGTTCTTCAAGGTTTTCACCGTAAACGAGGCACGACCCGTGATGGAAGTCTTTGCTGTCTCTGGGCTGATCTCATCTTGAAGTCCACGCGATGATTGCAATGTGACATCAGCTCCATTAACGCCGATAAAATTTGTATTTTTAACGGTAACGTTGATTCGTACAGAGTCCATTCCATCAGCCTTGGCGGTGTCTTTATCAACCGTGATCGTTGAAAGACTTGGATCAATCGCCGGCGCAGCTTGAACGGCGATACTTCCAATCCACAAGCTTAAACCAACAACGGTCGCCGATAAAAGGAGTCGTAGGGTTGATAACATAACCCGAGCAGTCTATCGCTTGGGCGAGATTTGCTCCAGGATCTTATCAGCCGTCGCTTCCGGGGTCGCTAAATGAGTTGTATCGATCACAAGGTCATAGTGTTCCGGCTTTCGATAGTCGACCCCATAGATCGTGGCATAACGTCGTACATCAGAAGCAGCTCTTTCCTCGATCGCTTGTCGAGTTTCCTGTACATCACGATAGTCTTTTTCATCATTGCGTCCGTCGGTGTGTTTACGTGCATCAAAAATACGCTTGGCCGCTTCATCTAAATCACAAGACAAGAAAATCTTGAAGGAATGTGGGATAAAGTGCCAAGATAAACGACCTTCTACAATAAAATTGTCCGTTGTTTTTCCGAGCTCACGTTGATACTCGTCAACGCTCGTGTCTGTTGTCGGATCAATCTCACCAATGGCATTCAGTTCGTCGATGCTGATCTTACGGTCCTCGGCGAGTTTGGCTCGCAATCCTCCCATTGAGTAATACGGCAACCCGAGCTTTGCGGATAAAATCTTTGCCACGGAAGTTTTACCCGAGCCCGGAACGCCGGAGATGGTGAGGATCATAGAGAGCAAAAATAATGTTACTTACTCTTTAGTATCATTTTTTTCACTTTCTCAAAAGCCGGATCTGGTTCAAGGATAAAACGTTTCTCTTCACCACTCTTTGGATCTTGGAAGGAAAGGGTGATGCTTTGTAGCATGAGTCTGGGAGCTTTGAGGTTGCGATCCACATTTTTGATTGCATAGAGCTCGTCACCAATAATCGGGCATTGCATCGCCTGCAAATGCGCACGGATTTGATGTGTTCGTCCAGAAAAAATTTCTACATCAACAAGAGTCGCTCCCGTGAATCGTTCACGCACCGTGTAATGCGTCCAAGCAGCTTTGCCCTCCTCTTCATTAGTTGGTCTCGCGGCCATGCGAGGTTTGCTCGAGGAGCGCGCGATACGAAACTTAATCTCACCCTCATCTTTCGGCATCTCGCCATACACAAAAGCGAGATATTTTTTATCTGTTTTACGTGAGGAGAATTGCGTCTTTAAATTCTCATAAGCTTCCTGCGTTTTTGCAATAACCATAAGCCCGCTCACCTCGCGGTCAAGACGATGCACAATACCAGGACGTGTCGGATCTTCACCGACTTTCGCGATCTTAGGGTCATGCGCCATCAACAAATCAACTAAAGTCCCATCCGCAGTTTTGGCATCAGGGTGAACAAGTAATCCAGCTGGTTTGTCGATAACAAGCCACTCGTCTGTTTCCTCTACGATCAAATCTGCTAAATCCGGCATGGGTTGTCCGGTACGTTCTACAAACGGATTCGCTTTAACTTCAGCAACCGGAGCAAATTCCACACGATCACCTTCTTTTAAAAAACGATGTACGGTCGGCTTTTTACCATTGACTAGCACCGAGCCGCCTTGGATAGCATTCTTGATCGCCGAGCGCGTCACATCCAAAAGCTTGGCCGTCAAAAAAACGTCCAAACGGTCGCCCGTGCTTTCATCCGTCACGGTCCAGTTCTGTGGTTGTAGAGCGATGTTGTTCATGGGAGGAGTGTATCCGATACTGGTTAAGAAACGAAGAGGCCCAACCTGCGAGGGTTGCAGGAAGGGCCTTGCTTCAGTAGGGGCTCACTTGGAGCGGGTGATGCGTCCAGAGATGCGCCTGGGACGAGAGGAAAACTCGGCCTTGGGCGGTCTGGGCGGAATCTGCTTTGCGACGTAGAGCTTGAGCGCGATCGAGATCAGCGCGTTACGCGTCATGCTCTCAGCATCCGAGCCGATCACGATGATCGGGTTACGAACCTTGCGCGAGGGGAGCTTTACGCCGCAGAGCATCCGCACGAAGATGAGGAAGTGCTCCCACGGCCTGCGCCCGCGCAACTTGCCACGCTTGATGCGTAGCAGTTCGAGCTGCGAGATGATGTTGTAGCCTTGATCGCTCTCGGTCACGCGTTTCCAGAAGTCGGGAGAGAGTTTGAGTCCCAAGACGTACGCCCGGCACAGCGTTTTCACTGTGCGTTCGTTCTCCAGGATGTTGCTCTCGGGATGCTTCTCGAGGAAGTCATGGAAGGCCTGCTGGATGACAGGAGCCGAGTAGAAGATGTGATGTACCCGCGAATGCGGAGCAGTCGGTGCCGGTGTCAGGACCGGGGCATCGAGACTCATATCGATTCTCCCTGTTTGAGGTGCGCGCACAGTGGAGCATGACCGGCCCTCTTTGTCAATCCGTTGACGTAGGCATTAGCGAGCGGTATCTTCGCTTCACTCAGCCTTAATGGGACGGTAGCTCAGATGGTTAGAGCGCCGAGCTTATACCTCGGTGGTCGATGGTTCGATTCCATCCCGTCCCACCATCGCAAATCCCTCCAGAAATGGAGGGATTTTGCGGTAATAGGCGCTTGACGTGGAAAGGGAAATATCGTACCAAACTGTCGGAGGGTAAAGCATGTCCACCTTCAATCGCTGGTCTCCGGCCGTCCTCGTCATCATCATTCTGGTTGCGATGATCTATCGCTACTACAACCCGCTCACCCCCTAAATAAGCCCCGCCCGATCTCTCGGTGCGGGGCTTTGTCGTTTATATCTGATCGAGATTGGTTAATTCCTCCGTCAACCGATTCCATTCACTTTCCGCATGCGGAATCATAGTCTCTAGCATCGTGAGCTTTCGCGTTCGTTCCAAGTCAAAGGTCATGGGATCCTGCGTAAACAGTTTCATGAGTCCCGTGCGTTCTTCTTCCAGTCGATCCAGCTCTTTCTCAACTTTGATGATGGCTCGCTTTAGTTCTTTTTGTTTCTCGTGCCGTTGCGCCTTGGACATCGAGGTAGGCGATTCTTCCTCGATTTCTACTTTTTCATCAGCCAAACCCTCTTCTTGCTGTAATTGATAGACATATTCCTCGTACGTACCAGGAAAAACCCTCAATTTACCCTCGCGCACCTCTAGAATCCGCGTGGCAACTAAGTTAACGAAGGTTCGGCTATGCGAGACAAAGATCACGGTTCCATTCCAGTTCTTGAGTGCGGTTCCGAGCGCTTCAACTGTTTCAAGGTCGAGGTGGTTCGTCGGTTCATCGAGCAAAAGCACATCCGGTTTTTGCAAAAGAATTCCTGCGAGCGCGAGTCGCGAACGTTCTCCTCCAGAAAGAAGCGCGATCATTTTATCAAGATCTTCTTTTGTAAACAAAAAGTTTCCTGCCATGCGCATCAAAACTTCTGGCTCAAGATCCACGGCAAGATGCCGTGTTAAAAAATTTCCAATCGTTTCTTGCGGATGTAGCTTCTCAGCTGTGTGTTGGTCGTAATAAGTAAATACAGTTCGATTATTCCACGCATACGTTCCATCTTTTTTCTCAAGAACTCCCGCAAGCGTTTTTAACAGGGTCGATTTACCCGCGCCGTTCTGTCCAAGCAATGCAACCTTCTGTCCGCGGTCGATTTCAAAATCAATATCACTTGCAATTAGCTTGTCTCCATAACCGATAGAAAGATGTGAAGCTTTCACGGCAAAGGTTTTCCGAGGATCAACCTTAGGAATAACAATGCGTACCGTTTTGAGTCGATGCTTGATTTCAATTGTCTTCAACTTGCGCATTTGCTTGAGCTTAGACTGCGCTTGTGACGCTTTAGAAGCTTTTGCACCAAAACGCTCCACAAATGAGAGCAGTTTGTTCTTCTCAGTGGTGATCTTTTGATTGTATTTGATCTTAAAAGCGAGCTGTTCTTCCTTGTAGGCAAGGTAGGTTTCAATGTCTCCTGGGAACAATGTAAACGATCCGTGTTCAAGCTCCAACGTATGCGTACAGGTGTTAGAAAGGAACTCACGATCATGGGAAACGATCATGAAGCCGCCATGATAGTCACGTAAAAAAGCTTCCAACAATAATTGGGTATTAAGATCAAGAAAGTTTGTTGGTTCATCCAGCAATAAAAAATTTGGCTCCTGACACAAAAGTGCCGCAAGCTTCACACGCATCTGCCAACCTCCAGAGAGTGAAGAAATCTTTACAGCAAGCCTTTCTTTTTTCAATTCAAATTGTGAAGCGATCTTCCCACAAAACCAATCAGGCTTCCCACTTTGTCTTTGTAAAAATCCAAGCACAGTTTCTTCCGGTTCAAAATCATCCAGCTGTTTTAAAAAACCCATGCGTAAATTTGGATGACGTGAAACCATGCCGCGATCCGCCTCTTCAAGTCCGGCGACGATATTCAAGAACGTTGATTTACCTGCACCATTTCTTCCGATAAGTCCGATCTTGTCACCCTCCGCAAAAGACAGAGTCGCATTCTCAAAAAGGACCAATGGCCCATGAGCCTTGGAAAGCGCTTCTGTCGACAGAATTGTGGCCATTTCAGCGTATATTGGGCTGTAATGCGCTGATGGTCAATGCTAAAGTCACTAAAAAGATTAAAACCACTTATTTTTTGCAAACAGGGCAAAAAGCATCGCAATCATGGCAAAAATGAGAGTGCAGATTCCGATAAATGCTAAGGGAGAATCAGCAAAGGGGAGCATGACATTCATTCCGTAGAGTCCTGTCACTAAATTTGGAATCATAAGAATGACGGTGAGCGATGTCAGTACTTTAATCACGCGATTCAAGTTATTCGTCATGATCGTCGATGATGCTTCACGCAACGATACAATCGTCTTGAGACTTGAGCGGCTATGTTCAATCAACTGGCCCGTACTAAGAACGAGGTCCTCGATCAAATCTTTGTCTTCATCAAAAAATTTAAGATGTTTACTCGCAAGCAACTGACCAAGAATCGCATTCATCGGCACCAGAGATGAAACGAAGTCTTGCAAGACACCTTCTAACGCCACTAATTGCACAATGTCTTTATTCCGAATTTCCGCCCCAGTGAGCTGTGTCCCAATTCCGCGAATTTGCTTGGAAATTGAATGCGTTTGTACAACGTAGGCATGGTTGATCTGTGAAAGAATCTGCAAGATAAGCTTTGCCTTTTGCGTCGTAACGATATCCTGTGCGTGCTCGGTCCAGGATGAGAGGAACGGAATCGCTTGGCTACAAACCGTTACAAGTTGTTCATCTATATGAATAATCAAGTAAGGAACGGTTGAGGTTGTACCGTCACGAAAAGGAAGTCGCGCAAACAGATAAACGCTGGAACCTTCAATCTCCAAGCGTGGAACCTCAAGAGGATCGAGGGCATCTTTTAGATGTCCCAGATCAAGTTTATAGCTTCCCGCCAGAGATTCGATCTCTTGCTCTGAAGGGGAGACGGCCTGAATCCATGAGTCAACCGTCACCTCCGATCTGGTGACAAGTTGCTCTTCACGCAAGCTTCGATAGAGGGTCGTCAACATACGTGCGCATGCTATACCATAAAGTCCTATGTTCAAACCTTTCTCCGGCGACATCATCGCCATAGCAAAAGCCAACGCATTTTATAGAAAAGAGATCGCAACTTGCCGTGACTCTCAGGTCGTCGTCATGAGTATCGAGGCTGGTAAAGAAGTTGGTTCGGAGGTCCATAATGACGTCGATCAAAACCTGTTATTTGTTGCAGGATCAGGTAAGGCCGTTTTAAACGATGAGGAAAGTCCAATTAGCGTCGGAACGCTCGTCGTCGTCCCGCGTGGAACCAAACATAACTTCATCAACACTGGCTCTGAGGCGTTAAAAATTATAACGATCTACGCGCCACCACGTCATGAAGTCGGCACAATTCACAAAACCTTTGAAGAAGGGGAGCGTGACGAGGAGCATTACTAAGCTGATTCCTTGACAAAACGGGCGGTCATCGATACGATGGCCGCCCGTTTTTCATGGAGGTCTAGTGACGCTTCTCGTCGTCGTTCCAGTCGCGGCTATTGCAGTCCAGTTACTCATGTTCCGTTGGAGTTTTATCCGGGGTAATCGCCGCATCGCCCTACGTATCATGCATGTCATGACGTTCCTGTCCCTCTTCTACTGCTTTTTGGTTCATATCTTGAACTAAAAGAAACACCCCCGTCGCACCAGCGTCGGGGGTGTATTCGTACGTATTATTACGCGTATCGCTCTTCCACTTTTTGCCAATTCAGATTCTTCCAAAAGGCTTCCACGTATTTCATGCGCTCCGTCGGCTTGAAGTCGACCGTATAGGCATGCTCCCAAACATCGAGCGCAAACACGATCTTCTGTCCGCCGAGCTGACCAAACTCATGATCGGTGACCCAAACATTGAGTAAGTTACCATTGGTTTCATCGACAACCGTCAAAACCCAACCGATTCCGCGCATGGCGGCCATAGCAGAGATTTCATTCTTCCAAGCATCAAAAGTACCGTACTGCGCTTCAAGCGTCATCTTGAGCTTATCGGCAGAACCTTCTGACTTCTCAAATTGCGCAAAGTAATACTCATGCAAACGCATTCCGTTAAATTCAAAACCAAATCGGCGTGTGAGTTCCGATAGCTCAATCGCCATGGCCTCAGTATTCTGCTTGTGGGCAGCAACTTTTTCCATGAGGGCATTCGTATTCTTTACGTAGCCAGCATACAGTTTCAAGTGCTCACTGATCTGTGTCTCAGAAAGGCCTTCCAACGTTCCAAGGTTAAATGTTTTTGCGGTGTAAGACTGTTTCATATGAGAGAAACCTTACCCAAGTCTTGGCTACAGGGCAAATCGTGCACAAAATAGGGTTGACTGACAACCTGTTGCATGGTGCGATGCATGTCCTCCGAATAGTCGGAGTTGCAGCTTTGGAGCAGGGGATGAAAGAACCCAGTTTCATCCGAGTAGACCTCGGCGAAGAGTGGCAAAGAGCAAAGATGATGGAGTTGTTCCGCAAAGTCTTGCGTGAACACGACCTCCTGAGTGAAGGCTACCTCTACCACGCGTTTGATGGTGCTGAAACCCTCGACCGTGTTCAGTCGATCGGTTGCGACGCACTAAATCCGCAGATTTACAGCTGCGGGGTCGTTGCCGGAATCACTGACCGCCACTCGAGCCTCTACAATCCGCTGGAAACAGGAGTCATGCTGGAGAAGCCTGGACTCCTCATCTACAAGCGACGCAGCCTCGTCTGCATCGATGAAGCCCACTCGTCCTATCGATTCAAAGGACGTAACTACTTCCGTGGCCTCGTCGCCATACTCCTCGCCAAGCGGCCGCGTACGCGTCGTATGCCAGACCTCTATCCCTGAACAACCCCGGTCCGCCTCTCGGACCGGGGCTCTACTTTTATCGGCTGCGAACAATCTCCTCAACCATCTCGAGCGCTTCTTCACGCGTCTTGATTTCACCAGCATCACGAGCCTCCTCGATTTTTTTAATGATCTCTCCCATTCTTGGTCCAGCCTCAACACCAAGCGGAATCAAATCACTTCCGGATACAAGTGGTTTGGTCGACGCTTCTGCGAGCTGATGGTCGATAATCACTTTTTGCATGCGATCACTCGCAATATGTGGCTCGATATCAACCCCTGGCAAAGTTCTGCCTCGGTAATCCGCTTCAGAAATCGCAAGTAAAATACGCCAAGAAACTGGATGAATACGTTTAAGTAACTTTCTTACGGAATTCACATACTGTTCTTCATTCATCTTGTCTTTATCAATTTGTATCGAGAGCATTCCTGGTTTCAAATGTTCTTTTGCTGATACCAAAGCCGCGTCCCGTACAGCTTCCCCAAAACTCCATTTTGCCAAAAGCGATTTCGTTGGTTCAACACCCGCTTCTTCATGTCCCAGTGATCGAATACGCTTCACGCCATCTTTTTCACCAATCGCCGTGGTCGATGGCTTACCCAAATCATGGCAAAGCGCTCCCAGCACAATCTGAAGTCGCTCTTCTTCCGTAAAACGTTCAAACGGATTCTCATTTTTGCGTCTGCTGATGCGGGAGGCTTGATCAAGCACCAGCATCGTATGAATCCAGACATTGCCTTCCGGATGCCAATCAGGTTCTTGCGGCGTATCTTCTAAAACGACCAGCTCCGGATAATATTTGTCGATTATTCCGAGGGCTTTCATTAGCTCAAAACCAGTCGATGGTTTATCAGCTTGCAGCAAAAGTTTTTTGATCTCGGCGGTTATGCGTTCTGCTGGTAGATGATCAAGCTCGCCCTCATGAACCATTTTCTTCATGAGCTCAAAAGTCTCCTGCTCAACCGTCAGACCAAATCGCGCTACAAACTGTACGGCACGATAGATGCGCAACGGATCCTCAACAAACGTTTTTGTATCTACGGCACGGAGTGTCTTGCTTGCAAGATCGATTGCACCCTCAAACGGATCAACGAGTTCACCACTTATCAAATCGCGATACATCGCATTGATCGTAAAGTCACGACGACGCGCCGCTTCCTGAATGCTCATGTCTGGATCACCCTCGACCGCAAAATCTTTATGGCCTTTTCCAGACTTTGACTCACGTCGTGGAATTGCCACATCAACTTCAACGCCATTACCCAGCATCACCTTAAAAACACCAAACGATCGTCCAACCGTGACCACACCTCCATCAAACAGATCATGAAGTCTACGCTCAAGCGTTTCGATGGGCATGCCAAAGACTTCAATATCCGCATCTTTGGAAGCGATTCCAAGTAACTCATCGCGCACAAATCCGCCCACCAAAAAAGCGCGTGAGATTGAGTGTTGTATGAGGTCGATCGCCGCTTTTAAGTCCATGATAGGCAGAGCTACTATCGTTTCACGTCTCGTGCTAAATCAACAAACGATTTCAATCCGTTAATACTCGGGCGTTCAGGTAAATATGCAATCTCGATTGCATCACCAACCTTATATTGATCATATTCCGCATAAGTAAGTACGGTTGTATTTGAATACTCACCGCCCCGTTGGTCTTTGAAACGATAGTCGAGTTTCTGACGACGTGTCGATGAGCGCGGCGATGTAACCGAGCGTTTGCCAGTAACGTTGCCTTGCGCCGTTATGCCGCGTTCAGCCAGATTTTTCATTTCCATGACACGTTGCATCGCAAGAAAGATTCCTCCACTAATAATGAGGATGATCGCAACCAAGGAGAAGATGATAGGAAACATAGGAAGGATATGAATTGAGTATTTAGAAGGACTATACATCAAATAAGCCCGAGATGTTTACCTATGGCCGTTTTAAGCTCTTCCAAACCGACACCAGAATGCGCCGACACAAACAGCGGCGTGTACTCAGCGTATTCTTTCTTGTTGATATTCGCCGGCTTCCGTTTCACCAAATCCATCTTATTAAAAACATAGATCTTGGGAATCGTATCTGCTCCGATATGTTTTAACACAGCCTCAACCTCAACAATCTTTTCATGAACATGCTTATCACTCACATCGATCACATGGAGCAGTAAATCCGCATCCACCGTTTCATCCAATGTCGATCGAAACGCATCAATCAATTCCGGCGGAAGATCCTGAATAAATCCGATCGTGTCAGAAATGAGTACCTCAGACCCTCCCCTCGAAGAAGGGGAGCTGGAGGGGTTAGCAATCCAAATCTTTCCAACATGCGTATCCAAGGTCGCAAACAACGCATTGGCCACATACGCACCTTTTTTAGACAGCGCATTCAAGAGCGATGACTTTCCAGCATTCGTATACCCCACGACCGACACCGTTTTCAAACCAACACGGTCACGTCGCTTGCGATGACCTTCTCTTGCAACACTCACGCGTTCCAAATCACGCTTCACTTTTTGTTCCTGTTCAAACAAGTGACGCTTCATGAGCTCCGTATTTGTTTCACCCTGTCCGCCACGCGCTCCGGTACCTCCTTTTTGCTGCATGAGCTCCATGCCCATACCAAAAATACGCGGACCCATGTGTCTGATCGCCGCGAGCTTGATCTGAAGCTTGGCTTCTGCCGTTTTTGCATGGCGATCAAAAATCTTTAAAATCAAATCGACGCGATCCCAAGCCTGCATATTCAGTTTTGCTTTTCGTAGCAGCTCATTCACGTTAAACATCTGTCCCGGCTTGAGCAGATTGTTAATGATAAGCACTTCCGCCTTCTCTTCTCTTGCGAGCTCGATCAATTCTTCCAGTTTTCCCGTTCCAATGTACGTCCGATAATCCGGCGTCCCACGTTTCTGAATCAATTTAACGATAATAATCCCGCCATACGTCTGCGTAAGTTGTTCAAGCTCCATGAGTCGACGTTTCGCAACCTTTTCATCCATGCTCGATGGAATAACATCGATCAAAATTGCTCTTGGTTTATTGGGAATGATAGCCATGACAAGAATGACACTACACTTGGCATATATTCGCAAATGAGACTAAGCTCACCCTATGAAAAAACAAGAATCTACACGCATTCATTACGGTATTCAGCCATCACCGTTTGGTCCGTGTTTGATTGGAGCTATTGATGGCAAAATCTGTAAAGTTTCATTTCTCGATAAGCCAAGCTCAAGCAAGGCAGAAGGGGAGTTACGCAAGCTCTGGCCAAAAGCCGAGCTGATGCATGACGATAAGACGATCAAGCCGTTCATCGCAAAACTTTTTGGACCCGCAAAAGGAAAAAAGAGCATTCCATTTATTTTGAAAGGTACACCATTTCAAATAAAAGTCTGGAAAGCACTCATGGCGATTCCAGAAGGAAAAACCAAAACATATAAAGAGGTCGCTCGCGCAATCGGTTCGCCTAAGGCTTTTCGAGCTGTCGGATCCGCCTGCGGCAAAAACCCAATCGGTATGCTTATCCCATGTCACCGCGTTCTCGCATCAGATGGCTCACTCGGTGGCTTCGGTTGGGGCCTTGATCGCAAAGAGTCGATGCTCGCTTGGGAAGCCACACAAACTAGTAAGAAGTAATTTTTATAACGATGAACGCCCCGACTCCAGTCCGCCAGCTGGCGGATGGAATCGGGGCGTTGAGCTACTCGTAAGGTTCGGGTGGATCCGAGTCTCCGGGCTCGATGGGTGTCACGGGTGCACCCATGATCGATGTGTGTTGATAGTCGTAGCTGGGCCGCTCGTGCCAAGCTTCGGTCTTGGAGATGAGCTTGGCTGGAGCAACTTTTTCATCACACGGCGGTACGGCTGGTGGTGCCGGATCGTTACGTGTCATGTAGTGAAAGACCAGTGAGAGCGGCACGATCACGATGATTGCCAGCAGGCAGAGTTCAAACATACGGAGCCTCCATTTCTGATATTTCAATACAAACATTGATATCGATTCTCGTCAATCATCCACAGGGAGGGGATTGACAATTCAATCAAAATATTCCAACGGAGTATAAGGCGGGAGTTCAAATCCCGTTGTCCCACAACCCGAGATCCCTAAGGTGATAACGATGCGTACCATCGGTTGTTTCTTCATGTTCATTTGGCTGTTTCTCAGTGGCTGCATGCTCGATCGTAATGCACTACCACCAGCTCTTGATGCTGGTACGTCGACGGACTCCGTAAGCGCCTCTCCACCACAGGACTGCGGTATGAATCCAGATGTATCGCTTTCGATTCCGGAACCGGTCGCGACCTGGCCGCGTTCGCATCCCGCTGGCACCTTGCTCGTCGATCATGATCGTGAGCTCTGGATGGTGATCGAGGATGGCCTGCGCGCTCCTGTATCCGGCGACGACACGCTCGGGGAGATCGGTCTCGATGAGCATGACGCTACGCCCATGACGCTCGAGGAAGAGCGGTGCCTGCATCCCGTGGACGACTACTGGGGTCCTGGCAACTACGGTTGGCGGCCGGTGTATGGTCCAAATGAATCAGACCCAGGCCCTTTCATGCTGGATGGCGCACTCCATGTTCGACGACCAGTCAGTACCGAGACTTTGGAGAGCTGGGGCTACTACTGGCGTTGGATGGATTACTTTGACGGAGGAGAAGACGAGTGGGCGTCCTACACCTTCGATCCCTCCTCCCTCCCGATCCGTGACGGAACCCTTGTTCATACCGAGTATGGCTTTTACTACGTCGTGCATGGTAGGTCGTTTTACTTCTTTCCAAACGACCTCATTGCCGCTACTGGTTACCATGCAGAGAATGCGCTTTGGATGCGAGATCAGCGTCTGCGAGAACTCGCACCCGCTTCAATCCGTTTTGATTACGATACGTTCAATCGTTGTCCTGCGGATGAGCTGTCGCTGTGAGCTCCTGGTCCGGTGATTTCACTCCACAAGGAGCGATCTACTTCTCGATCTTCATCGTGTCACTCGCCATCGGAATGGCGACTGTTCTCTGCTTCTTCTGAAAAACACCCCCGACTTCTCGTCGGGGGTGTTTCTTATTCCGCGTGTGGCTTTTCTGGATCTTCATCGATGGCTTTTATCGTCTCTTCTCCCGCCGTCGATTTATATATCTCCCACATGTCGGAGAGCACCGTCTTGAGTCCGATCAAGTCATTATCCGGATCAAGCTCAGCGTCACTCAAATGGCTGTCCACGACCTCATTAACAAGTTGCGACCACATATCTTTGTTAGCGACGCCCTGCGCCCTGGCTAACTCGGAAATCTCTTTAAACAGTTCCCCACGACTCAGTGTATCAAGATGAAGCATATGGCAAGATTCTATTCCCCAAACGTCGCGGCGTAAAATTCGACTCCGCTGTCTTGCATTTCCAGCTCAACCGTGTGACGGCCGCCGTTCGGGAAGCGTGCGATCGTATAGAGCTCCTTATCCTCGACTGTAATTGGATCAACGGTCTTTCCATCGACCACGATATTCACGCGTTTTGCTCCATCGATCGACCCAAGCACCAAATACATGGCATTGGATTCAACATTCATGCGGAAACGGTTCCCAATTTTGCTGGACACCGCCTTTTCTGCGGAGATATTCCATGAGCCTTCGATGCTCCACTCATTCGGCTTAGTCTCATGCAGTTGATATGCGGTTTCTGTATCGGCTTTTAACTCGCTCGCATTAGCAAAACCACTTGAACGTGCGCTTCCAAAATATGTTTCAGGCGTTTTCGTCTTCGCAAAGTCAGGAGCTTCAATGCCGCCCGTTGGCTGTTCTGTGAGCGCTCCGCCTTCTTGTAGCAAGTCACGAATCACGCCTTCTTGTGTGTCATATTCTCCCTCACCAAAATGCGTAAAACGCAATCGTCCTTGGCGATCAAAGAAATAAGCAGCTGGCCAGTAGTGATTGTTATACGCATTCCAAGTCGCATAGTCTGGATCAAGCGCTATCGGATACTCAAGTTTTGCTTTTCTAAGTGAGCTTTCAACATTCGCAGGAACTTTTTCAAAAGCAAACTCCGGCGTATGAACGCCAACGATAATTAGTCCATCATCTTTATACGCATCCCAAATCTTCCGCATGAACGGTTGCGTACGGATACAGTTGATGCAGGAGTAGGTCCAAAAATCGACCATGACGACTTTTCCTTTCAAATCTTCTTTGGTGAGCGGTCGATTTTCATTGGTATTCCACCAATTGCTGATTCCCTGAAAATCAGGCATCGATGCCGCAAGTACGGGTAACGACGAGGCTTTTGCTCCCATAAGGGATTCATCTCTAATGATAGGCATTTGGCTTTTCTGAAGTGCGACAGGATCCATCGGAGTGAGGCCTGCAGGCTTAAAGCTAAGTACGATAACCGCTCCAAGAATCAGTACACCAAATAAACCAAGAACAACCCAAATAGATTTTGTCATAATTTATAAATTGAAGTTAAGGGCAAAGAAGAGCCACGGCGCTCGTTCAATCAACCAGAGCTGTAACGCGATGTCTGCTTTTGTCACAAGCCCAATCGCCACAAGAATAATGAGCGCACCAAAGAATTGTTGAATGAGTGCTGAGTATTTTGAAATCGCACGAACACGTGTGGTTGCCGCCTGTCCTCCATAGGCGATAAGCAGCATGGGAATCCCAGCTCCGAGTGAGAAAGCAAAGAGCAATGCACCCGCTTGCACGATATCGCGCTTTGCCGCGACGAGAGTCAGTATCGATCCAAGCACCGGGCCCGCGCACGGAGTCCAGATCGCACCAAGTGAAACTCCCAGCACAAAGCCACTCCAAAGCCCGTTTTGATCCGATGATACTTTTGGCGCAACCTTTGCCATAACTGGCTCAAGTTTTGCAAAGACGGCTGTTTGTAACCTTGGAAACAGCATCATGATTCCAAACAATCCAATAACCGTTGCCGCAATATATCGCCACGCATCAGGCGAGAGTCCAAGGAAACTGCCAAAGATCGAGAAAATAAGCGCAAACAGGGTAAAAGAGATCGTAAAACCCAGTACAATCGTTACAGGACGCAAGGGATGTCGGCCGGAGGTCGAGGTTCCAAGAATGATAGGAAGGAGAGGTAGGATACATGGCCCGCCTATCGTGACGGCACCAGCCAAAAGGGCAAGAAGGAATTGCAACATAGTTATTTGGAGATTAAGTCGAGATATTCAATCGTTTGAGCATTCGTAATCGTGCCGATGGTCTTATGCTTCACGACACCATCTTTACCAATAAAGAAGCCCGTGTGCTGGTAGGGGACGCCAAATTCCTTTGCGAGTGCTGTCTCGTCCGCATCTGTTTCCGTATCTTTGAAATTAACTCGGAAACCAACGACACCGCCTTTGTGTTGCGGAACCACGCTTTGTAAACGCGGGTCCTGTTCACGACACGTTGGGCACCAGTTGGCGTAGAAGAAAAGAAAGATGGGTTTGTTAGCGAGTTTGGCAGCCTCGTATGCCGACTTTGTATAGGGTTGATAGCTTGTATTGTTTTCCATCATCGCATCATCGGTGCTTGTAACGGATTCTTTTGGGATCACCACCTCTGGCTGTGAAAGACATCCTTGGCCCATAAGAGCAACAACAGAGACGGCAAGAAGAAGTTTTGGAAGTGTGTGTTTCATAAAATATTACACAAAACGCAAAGGACATTTACGTTCTAAATTAAAAATTGCCTCAACGGGCTTCTGCAGAATCTTGGCGATCTGCAAAGCCAGCCAAAGCGAAGGAATGTAGTCGCCGTGTTCAATGGCGATAATCGTCTGCCGACTCACGCCGACTTCAGCGGCTAAAGCGTTTTGCGTTAGCCCTGCTTGTAGGCGTTCATCACGCAGACAAGAGTAGATTTTAGCGTTTTTTGAGCGAATTGGCACAAAAACAGGATCGCGTATGGGAAAAACAATGTCAAGTTGAGTTTACATGTGTTTTCCCGTACGTTCTGCTATGCTGACGTCATTATCCGATGACCGGATCGTTATGTCTGAGAGCGCATCGTACAACGTAAGTGTTCAATCGGAAGAGGGGCTTTTGAAGCAGGCAAAAACCGATCCACAATCCGTGGCAATTATTTACGATCGCTACGCCGACCGCATTTACGGCTTTCTTCTCAAGCGATGCGGTCACAAAGAAACCGCGGAAGATCTCGTCTCCAAGGTCTTTATGAAATTCATCGAGAATCTTCCCGGTATCGAGTGGCAAGGCGTTTCAATTTCCGCCTATCTCTTCCGTGCGGCGACCAACTCACTTACGGATCACTGGCGCAGTGCAAGTAATCGACTCGATGTAGAGGTCGATGAAGATTGGGACCCGCCATCACAAGCAAGTAAACCAGAATGGCACGCGGAGCTTTCTCTGGAACATGACAAGCTCATAGAAATAATAAAAACGATGTCACTGCGTGACCAAGAAATCCTCGACTTAAAATTTTTTGCAGGACTCGAGCCTGAAGAGATAGCAAAAACCATTTCCATTACCTCAAATCACGCGTCCGTACTTCTCTATCGCGCCCTTGGAAGACTTCGCAGTAAATATCTTGCCAAATATGTCCGACTCACCTGATCAACGTCATAACCTAGGATCCCGTCCGTTCAAAGAAACGTCACGGGCGCTTTCAGATATGGCTAAAAACACATCAGAAAAGCTCGATCCGGCCAAAAAGTCTTCTATTCGCGATCATATTTTTGTCTCAGCTAACAAAAAAATCACTATGTCAGAATCCACCAAAAAGGAAGCTCCAAAAAAGTCCAAAACCGGTTTTCGTCTGCCCGTTTGGCCAACCTTTGCCGTTGCCGGTATCGCCGCCGTTCTGATTTTGGCTGTGATTATCAATCGTCCAGGAAGTTTTCCATCTGCAAGCAGCGTTCAACTGGTCCGTGCGCTCGCCATCCCTTCCGCCCATGCAGCCGACGCCTTCACAGTTTTAGCTGATAAATCCGACGCCGCCGGCATGGATACGGATACAGCTTTCACTGTATCTTCAAAAATCGATGTTTCCGCAGGCGAGCTCGAGCAAGCGCTCCGCATCGTCCCTCCGATCGATATCGATATACAACCAACAGGAGACAACACATTTAAACTCGTACCAAAAGAGCCACTTGCACCTGGCGAGATCTATCGCGTAACCATCGCCACGACCATTAGCGACGGCGATGCTCCTCAAGCCCGCGAATTCTCCTGGGCACTCCAAACCAAGAACGATTTTCGTGTTCTCTCGATGATTCCGCGCGACGGCTCCTCTCGCGTTCCGATTAACACAGGCATTGAATTCAAAATGTCCCGTGACGGCTGGGTCGACCCTGCCTCGCATTTCAGCATCTCACCTTCTGTAGAAGGTGAGTTCCGCTCCCAAGGACGTTTGTTAGCTTTTGTACCAAAGCGCCCGCTTCAAGAAGCGACACGTTACGAGATTACCCTGAAAAAAGGTTTCAATATTTCCGGCAGCGATCTCGCTCTTAAGGACGATGTACTCATCCGTTTTGAAACCGACTCAAGAGTTCTCGCTAATCCGGAAGAGACTGTTTTCTTGCCACTGGACGAGCGTTTCCAATTTGAGCCAGCCAAGGATATTCAAATCGATTTACCCTTTGGTGTGCCTTCTGCCCTACAAGGCGCTCGCGTTACCGGCTTCAAACTCACACGTGAACAAGCGAAGACTCTTTTAGAGAAACGTCTCTCCATTCCATCTTGGACTGTCGCAGAAAAACAACGTTATGCAGATTTTGAGCAGCTTGCAAAAGTAGAGGCCTTCAAGGTCGATGCAAAATTGATCGATGAGAACTACAGCAAAGTCCTCGCTCTCCCTCCGATCAATGAGCCTGGCTACTATATCGTTCGTTTTGACCCCATCGCCTCAAGACCCGTACGCGCTTCTTGGACTTTTGTTCAGGTGAATAATGCCGCCGCCTTCTTGAAGGCTGATAAAGACACCTTGCTCGTCTGGGCGATTAACCCTGCAACCAATCAGCCACTTGGAAATCTCACGCTTCGTCTAGGTAGCACTCAGGTAAAAACGGATACCAACGGACTTGGTCGTCTGCCGACACCGTCAGCCCTTACTTCTACATCGACCAAAGCCGGCGACGTCTACCCCTTTGCGATTTTGGAAGTCGGAGAAGGAGAAGTTTCCTCGCTCATGGTGATGCGCAAGTCTTATGACGTCTATGCATTTGATTTTGGTAATCAAGATCAAGTGATTTCCGATACGGTCAGCTATCTCTATACCGACCGACCCCTCTATCGCACAACAGACGAGCTACGTTTCTTTGGACTTGCTCAAGATCGAGAATCGCATCGCGCTCCAAATGCAAAGATGACACTCCGTCTTCGTAAATCATCATACTGGTTTGATTTTGGAACAGGAGAAGAAAAAGTCTATCAAGAAATCGATGTGACACCTGATAACGCGGGCCGTCTTGATGGAAAATTGGACTGGGACGGATTGGCTCAAGGTTATTACTCCATTGAGTTACGTCGCGACAACCGCACGATCGCTACGCGCAGCATTGAAATCCGTGAATTTGTGAAACCCGCCTATAGCATCGAGGTCATTCCAGACCGCGACTCCATGTATAGCGGTGAGACGGTCGCAGGTACCGTGCGCGTTCGATTCTTTGACGGAACGCCTGTTCCTCGCCAGAAGCTCCGCTTGAACGCACGTGGTGCAGGTCCGGAAGAAAACAAAGATTTGGAAACAGACGCCAACGGCACAGCTCGCTTTGAAGTCAAAGCCGAGTTTTCGCAGTGTGCGACGGTTGCAGAGGACACGACGCTCTATACAGAAACATACACCTTGTCCTGCTATCCGGAGGAACGTCGTCAAATCGAGGTTCGACCGACAACAGGCGAGGAAGGAGAGATTGTAGGCACAAGCTCCATCGCCGTACGTAGAAGTAAGCTCGGTTTGGATTTGGATTTAGCAGTAAAAGACAAACAGGCGACGATCTCTATCAAGACTTGGCAGCACGCTTTTGCCGCCGATGACACAGGCCGTGCAAATCCTTGGACCAATCGTGAAACCCAACTCACCGTCATCCCTTGGCACTGGGAGCGTGTTGAAAATGGTTTTTACTATGACGTTATCGAGAAGAAAAACATTCAACAATATCGATACGTTGCAAAATATGAAGCCGCGATCCGCGCAACCCTGAAAACCGATGCGCGTGGTCAAGTTTCCTACCAACTTCCGATGGACGCATCCAAAGACTATCTCCTTATCGTAGAGGGTGCAGATGACCAAAACCGACTGGTTCGTGAACTCCGTTACGTTTGGCCAGGAGGTTATGGCAGCTATGCCCGTTACACACCGGATGAAAACAAGGATCCAAACCTCACGCTCCTTCCAGACTCAAACGGAGATGCGACCAAGCCAGGTTATGCGGTTGACCAAGAGCTTGCCGCGGAATTCCGTCTTGGAAATGATCCAATCGAGGTTTCTAAAACTCCAGGAATTCTGTATATCCTTGCGTCACGCGGTTTGAAAGATGTGAAAGTGCTCAATGCTAATCGTTACCCCTTTCGTTTTGAGCTCGGGATGATTCCAAACGTCGAGGTCTATGGTGTGACGTGGCAAAATGGTCGATTCATCGAAGTAAGAAATACAGCGACCTATCGCTCAACCGACCGTGAGCTTGAAGTTACAGCCAAAACCGATAAAGAACGCTACGCCCCAGGTGAGAACGTCAATGTAACGGTTACAGCTAAATTAAAATCAACGGGAGAACCCGTCCGTGATCTCAAGATCGGCTATTCGGCTGTCGATAAAGCACTGCTCGCGCTCTCTTACGACGACCCAGCTCGTCCGCTCGACTCAATCTATGGCTGGGTATCCGACGGTATGATTTTTACCGGACGTTCTCATGAACAAGTGTATGACGGTTTTGGTGGGGCAGAAAAAGGTGGTGGAGGAACAGGCGCCATACTCGCCTCTGCTCGTAAGAATTTCAAAGACACCGCCGCCTTTGGCGTCGCATCTTCCGATGGAAACGGCGCAGCACGCTTTTCATTTCAGGCCCCGGATAATTTAACCGGTTGGCGATTAGAGATGGTCGGTTTGTCCGGAGCGCTCGATGCAGGCGCCGGCCGTATCGATGTGAATGTCTCCAAACCGGTTTTTGTGGAAGCCGTTTTGCCGCCACGTCTTCTCGCCACGGATAAACCCGTCCTTAAGCTTCGTGCATACGGCGCGGGCCTTCCGGAAGGCGCCGCCGTGACATTTATCGTCGATGCTCCATCGCTCGGACTTCGAGAAGCAAAAGTATCTGGTAAAGCGCTGGAACCTTCTTATGTCGCGATTGATACATTGGTCCCTGGCAATCACAAAGTGGTGATTGGAATCGAGTCAGCGCAAGGCAATGATGCAGTTGAGCGCACACTCGACATTGAAACCTCTCGTTTCTTTAAGGACGAGTATGTTGCCGTCGATGCATCTCCGGGATCCGCACTTCCGAGTCTAGGCGTTCCGGAAGCCGACATTGTTTTCTCGGCAAAAAATCGCTCATCATTACTTCCGTACCTGCACGAGCTCGCTTGGACTTCTTCTGCACGCGCCGATGCCAAGCTCGCGGCTCGTTATGCGGTGAGTGTGCTCAGAAACACATACAAACAAGATGAGTCATTGCTTCCAACCGATGCAGAATTTGCTGAAGACCTTGCACAATACCAATCAGAAGGTGGCTCAATGTATCTCCTCCCATACGGCGATACGGATCTTGAACTCACCGCAGAAGTTGCGGCGACCGTACCAGAGTTGATCGACCAAAACTCCATGGCTTCCGCGCTTTGGAATGAGCTCGACGATAAAACTTCGAGCCGTGAAGTCCAAATTCAGGCTCTGTCCGGTCTTGCTGCTCTCGGAGAACCAGTTTTGGCCAGTCTTCAAACGGCCGCAGAAATCCCAGATCTCTCTTGGAGAGAGCAGCTCGCCATCGCCCGTGGACTTTCTGCGATCGGTGACCGAGAGCGCGCCCGTAGCATCCTAGAGACGCTTCTCAAGCGCTCCGTAGAGCGTGACTCGCTCACACGCCTTGAAGTTTCTAGCGTTGAAACGGAAAATATTGAAGCGAGCGCTGACGCCGCCGCCCTCGCCGCGGCACTTGCTCATCCGCAAGCAGTTCCATTGCGTCGTTATGTCGATTCCGTCTGGAACAGCGACGCTTTTCCTGTGCTAGCCAAAGCTCGTTATCTCAAAGCGGTACTCCCAACCTTGCTCGATCGTGAAATCAAACTCACTTACACCTTTGGTGACGATGACCGCACCATGCTCTTCGAGGAGAGCCCGGTACAAACACTCAAGCTCACCGCTGATGAGGCACGCAAATTCCGTGTCACATCCGTCGATGGTCCGATACAAATTACGTTCCTACGCCGCACCGCAGGTAAACCCGATTCCAAACCCGAGGTGTCCATTTCACGTAGTTATAAACCCGCCGACAACCGTAATCTCTCCGATCTCCGCGAGGGCGATACAGTCGCTATCACTCTCAACCCACAATTGGTAAATGGAAAAGCGGTTAATGGCTGTTATCAAGTGGTCGACAATTTGCCAGGTGGATGGCAACCGGTGATCGCCAGCTACAATTACTACGCGAGTTCCTCGTGGTATCCATACGACTCGGGAGACGGTCATGTGTCCTTCCTTGTCTGCGGAACAGCAACCGACCGATTACAGCCGATACAATACAACGCGCGTGTTGTCTCGCGCGGTACCTATACAGCAGAAGCTCCGCTCATCCAGCACAGTGAGTATCCATCCATAGCATCCGTCGGAAAAGATGAAACCGTTATCGTGAAATGAAACACGTTCTTATTCTTGGGCTCGTCGCCTTAAGTCTCGCTCTTGCGGGGCTTTTGGCATTTCTGAACGCATCAACCACAGAGTTGAAAACAATCCCGCAGACAGATCCTGTCTCCGGTTACGGTGATGTACCAGTCGGGGAGGATCAGACTGTACCTATCGACGCCGACAAATTCCTTGTAACGGAATTATATAAAAAAGCTTGGTCGATTGCACCAGAAACGGCCGTTTGTCACACCTATCGTGCCGCTATTGTGAATCATCATGCGCTCGCATCTGATTTGATTGTAAAAACCTTGCAAGAAATCGTCCGTTGTCGCAAGGACCTAAAAACAATCATCATTCTCTCACCCGATCACTATGCGGCAGGAGCGCATCAAATCACGACGCATCGTGCATCGTATGCAACAGCAGGGGAGAGAGTGAATATCGATACGAAAGTCGTAGATAGGCTAGAAAGATCAGTTACAGATATCGGTGAAGATCCAAGAATCTTTGAACGCGAGCACGGAATCGGCGTGTTAATCCCATTTCTACATCGACTCGCCACCGGAATAACCATCGTTCCTATAGCTATCAAATCATCCGTTACACAAAAACAACTCGATGAACTTGCTACCTGGCTCCGATCGGAGTCGGAACTTGGAAACTTTCTCCTTGTATCATCGGACATGTCTCATTACTTGGATAAAACGGTCGCAAAAACAAACGACGAACGTACAAAGCGTGCGTTCGTCGAAAACGATGTTTCTTTTTTTAGAGAAGCAAAAGATCGCTTTACCGATAACGGACCATCCATCGCCGCGACGATTCAGGCCCTAGGTTCACCTCGCTTCAGTCTCCTAGATCAAGCGATCTCGAGCGATTACAGCGGTTCAACCGGCTTCACAACAAGTTATCTTGTCGGGGCTTGGTACTAAGCCTCAACCTCGAGCAAGCGGGTCACAACTTCCAGCGGTTCTTCTTTCATTAAGTTGAGATGTAGCACTTTTCCGACAGATTCCTGCACCGTATGACTCGAATGCTCGACAACCATGTTACTAAGCTCGGCCTCCATCACAAGATGTACGGTATCAGCCACGCCCTCGCTCATGATTTCATCTAAACGCGAGACAATCATATGGATGAATTGATGCAGACGGTTATCATCCTTGAGTTCTACGCCAAGCTCACGACCTTCTGAATCGCTTGGAGTATCACGCTCAAGCTCGAGTAAATCGACTTCTTCCATCGTGTCGTTATGCGCCAACCAAAATTGCGCATGGATTTTGTCTGCGATAAGGATCAAGGCTGGGAATTCAAAGCGTTGGAGTTCTTGAGGGAGTTGCATATCAAGATAATTGTAAGTGTTTGAGGTAAAAGACGAATGGCTTTTCAAAATGGTGTCGGCTACGCAAGCAGAGGTCAATGGTATCGAGTAAGGGCGTCTTTACTTTGATTTTTCGTGCGAGTTTCACGGCGAGTGTAGTTGCAACGATTCCTTCTACGGTTCCGAGCCCTAAGTCCTCTGGTTTAAGGCTTTTTGCACCGACCAATCGTTCACCATAGGTTCGATTTCGTCCATGCGGACTCATGCCCGTAACAATCAAATCACCAAGCCCCGCTAAACCCTTCGCTGTATCCACATGTCCACCGGCCTTAACGATCAAATGCTCCATTTCTTCGATAGCTAATGCGAGGACCATGGCTTTGGCATTGGTTGGATATTTCAACCCATCACACATGCCAAGCGCAATCGCATACGGATTTTTAAGCGCTGAAGCTAAGCCCACTCCCAGCAGATCCGTCGACGTAGCACATTTTACTGTATCTGTTTCTAAAAGTTTTTTGACGCGAGCAATCGCAACCTTATCTCTTCCTGCAATAATGAATCCGGTTGGGGAGCCCTTCACCATCTCCGTTGCGATCGCCGGACCACCCAGTGTACAAATCTTCCGACGAAGGGCCGATGGAAGCTGATCTGACTCGCTCATAATGAGCGGCTCAAGTGTTTCTGCATCAATACCCTTCGTGATACTCGCGATCGACTTAATAGTATTTGTAAGAAAAGGTTTGGCCGCCGCCATGACATCGCCAACAGCAAAAGAAGGTACAGCTATAAAAACATCTTCCGCATCTTTGAGCACTGCGGCCAAGTTATTCGTCGCCGTAACATGTTTAGCAAAACGATGTCCGGCCATATACTTGGTATTACAGCGATTTTTTCGTAGATCTTTCTCCACGTCTTGCTCGATGCAGTACAAACGAATCGGTCGCTTATGACGTACTAAGTTAAGTGCGAGCGCGGAGGCCATATTCCCAGCACCCAGTATCGCAATCGGAGCCTTGTTCATGGCCAAGAGTATAAACGAAGCCCGCCCCCGACGCGAGTGCGTCAGGGGCGGTTCAGAAGTTGTCTACCAGCCGCTATCTCGCTTGAGGCGTTGCGCCTCGAGATACGGATGCGACGTGTCACGGCCGAGTGCGAGGAAAAGCGCGCACAGCCGGTCGTAGCTCTCAGGAGGGAGGGCAAAGAGCACCTCGAGGTCACCGATCAGAAATCGCTCCTCGGCTTCAGAGCGCTGCAGCATCTGGAGAAATGTTAGCGAGTTCATCTGCAACGATCCTTCGGTGACGATGAAGTCTCGCGTGTCTTGGTCCGGCACCGTGTACTTGGTCGCGGGAATGTACAGCCTCCGCAAGCCGTCGATGTAGATTGGCCCATCAGCGACGATACCGATGATGATCGGCTCGTTGGGCATACGGATTGAGAAAAGCTGACCTTGGCGCTTGGCCAAAAGTTCGACGAGCAGATGGAGCCGTTTCTCGGCATCACGAGCCTGCTCCAGGAGCAGACGCTTGGGATCGATGAACGTTGAAGTGTACGCCTCTGTTTCTTGCATGAAGACTCCAATGGTTGATAGGAACGAGCACGACAACGTTAAGCTGATTTCTGGGTCGCTGTCAATCCTTCAGTCGCCCTTAAGCTGTTCATGCTGAGCGATGTATGTCGCGCCATGACCAACCAACGTGCTGATCGGAATCCCTTGGGTGCAGAGCGGGCACTCAACCTCTTCCCAAGTATCTTCGACGTCCATGTTAATGAGCGAGCAGAGCTTGGGAACGCCCAGCATCTCAGAAGTCACGCGTCCGCGATTGCAAATAGCCCCAACTCCGATCGGAACGCCTCCTGCTCGCGTAACAGCTTCCACTGTCCGCTTGATGGATCCGCCAGTCGTGAGGATGTCATCCACCACGAGCACGCGCTTGTCTTGCAGATACTCGGGATACGGATCACGGAACGTGAAACCTTCACCCTCCTTTTCCGCAAAAGCCCAGGGGACAACGTCGCCACGCCAAAGCGTGAGCGACTTGGCCGTGCACAGCGCAAGTGCGATCCCGCCCAACGCCGGACCAACCACCACGTCGACCGGATCTTCCTTGAAACAGATCGCAAGATCGATACACAGCGTGCTAAGCAGTACCGAGTCCGGATACATCCGGATCTTGTTGATGTAGACGGATGAATGCTTTCCGCTCTTGAGCACAAAGTGCCCTTGCATGATGCATTGCTTTTCCGCCAAGACATCGACTGGTCGCTCCAACTTGGGCATATGTACTCCTATGAGATGAAAGGTGCACCCCGAGATTAGCCTAGGTTGGGCCTTGTCGCAAATACTGTTTCGCGCTAATCTCGCCCCGTTCGTCCTGATAGTTCAACGGATAGAATGCGTGGCTTCGAACCACGAGATGGGGGTTCGATTCCCTCTCGGGACACCATACAAAACACCCGCCAATCGGCGGGTGTTTTGTTATGTGCCTTTTTTTCCGGGTTGCGTTCTCCAGCCCTTGGCATCGAGTCCAGCTTCAGCTGCAGATACCTGAGCTTCTTGCTTGCTTGTACCTTTTCCAACGGCGACTAAGTCTTTTCCGAGGAACACACCAATCGTAAATTCTTTGGCGTGATCCGGACCTTTCTCTTCTAGTACTTTGTATGTCGGTGTAATGCCAAGCAACTCTTGCGACGTTTCTTGAAACTTACTTTTAGCATCGATATACAATTCATCTTTCAGAATCTTCGGTAGATGCGAGAGAATATGCGCACGGATAAATTTCTCGGCTGCTTGAGCGCCACCGTCCAGATAAATCGCGCCAATGATCGCTTCAATAGCATTTGCAAGAATATACAAACGAGCTTTTGAATCTTTGTCTTTTGCCTCGCCCTTGCTCATCAAAATATATTCCTCAAATTGGAGTTCGCGTGCGATGCCAGCCAAAGTGAGTGCATTCACCAAGGCAGCGCGCCAGTTGGTCAGATCACCCTCATCATTAGCGTATGTCTTGAACAAATGTTCCGTAACAATCAACTCGAGAACCGCATCGCCAAGAAATTCGAGACGTTCATTATGCGGATATGGATGGTCAGAATTCTCGTTCAAGAATGAACGATGGGTGAGTGCCTGCAGGAGGAACGAGCGGTCACGGAAAGCGTGCCCCAGGCGTTCTTCCAGCGGGCCGTAGTCGGTGCTCGCTGAAATCATAAGATTAGATATTGTTGATCTGTGAGTTGTCGTGTTTTATTTCAGTAATTTCTTTTTTCTCCTTTGGCTTATCAGAATCCTTGTTAACGCCTTGCGCAACTTGATCGCGGTAGATAGCTCCCAAGACACCGTTCACAAATTTTCCGCTCGATTCTCCGCCAAATGTTTTAGCGAGTTCAATCGCTTCGTTGATGGCTACCTTGCTCGGAATATCAAAATTGAACAAGAGTTCATAGGTACCAATGCGCAAAACATTGCGATCCACCGTTGTAATCTTGACGAGCGGCCAATCGGGTGCAAATTTCGTAATGGTTGCGTCGATGTCCGCCTGGTTCTTGATCACACCTTCGACAATATTTTTGGAAAACTCTTTTTCATCAAACTCCTTAGTGAATTCCTCAATATTGCGGTCGATCAAACCCGCAGCCTCACGTTCGCCACCATAAAAATCCCACTCATACAATGATTGCATGGCGAGAGCTCTGGCAAGATGGCGATTGGACATAGGTGCAAAGGAGCGAACGTTCAGGCAGGGGAGATCTTACGCTTTCTTGGCGCGAGTCTTTGGCTTAGGCATTTTTTCCTCATTCTTGTGATCATGGCCTTCATGGTCTTGATCATGCTTCGGCTTAGTCTTAGCGAGGGCCTTAGCAAGCTTACGCTCGCTGCCTTTCACGTGAATCTTGATACCGTTATATTCCGTAGCGCCAGGGGCGGCACGGTGCATAAGGTGAGTGCGACCAGCCTTATCAGTAGTAATTGAAGGCTTAGATAACGCAAAATGCGAGGCGCGGCGGCGTTTGTGTGAGCTAGTTCGGCGATGGCCAGGGAGTCCCATATCAGTTAAATCAGTGGATTGATTGGTAAACTCTACCAAAAAGCTGTTTTTTTTGCAAGGTTTGGAGAAATATGGGTATACTTTGCCGCAACATATGGAACAAACACTTGTATTGATCAAACCGGACGGCGTTCAGCGCGGTTTGACGGGTCAGATAATCACGCGTTTTGAGCAGGTTGGATTAAAAATAGTAGCGATGAAGATGGTTCATCCGGAGCAAGAAGATGTCGATAGACACTATGCTTTGACGGAAGAATGGATGATGGCCGTCTTCACAAAGGCTAAAGCCAAGTATGAAGCAGAGGGTCAGTCATTTCCGTTTGACGATCACAAAGCTTATGGCGGTGAGATCAAGCGTGGCCTCGTAGACTTTCTACGCTCGTCCCCAGTTGTCGCTCTTGTTCTGGAAGGTGAGATGGCTGTCTCGCTTGTCCGTAAGCTTGTCGGTGCAACAGAACCAGCTTCATCTCCAGCCGGAACCATCCGTGGAGATTTATCGCATGATACTTACGCGCTTTCCAACGCGCAGAACCGTCCGCTTCGCAACTTGATCCACGCCTCCGGAAATATTGCGGAAGCAAAAAATGAAATTGCTATTTGGTTCACCGATATCGAGCTTCATAAATACGAGCACGTGAACGATCGCGTTCAATACGATCCAAAGTGGTTTCTCCCAGAGTAAAGAATTACGACAAAGAAAAATCCCGATGCAAACAAGCATCGGGATTTTTTGTTACACTGCCTGCATGGCTTCTCGATTACGACGTCTCGCAAAAATACTCGGTCCAGGTTTTATTACGGGTGCCGCAGACGACGATCCGTCTGGTGTTGCAACCTATGCGCAAGCCGGAGCGCGTTATGGTTACACGCCGCTTTGGACCCTGCTCTTCACCTTCCCGCTCATGTTTGCCGTGCAAGAGATGTGTGCACGTATTGTACTCGTGACCGGAAAAGGGCTAGGACGCAATATTCGCGAGTATTCCAAATCGCTCGTTGTTCCGGTTGTCTTGTTATTGTTCATTGCAAACATTGTAAATATCGCTGCAGATCTCTTAATGATGGCGGAAGCAGCGAGGCTCGTTGTACCGCTTCCAACCACGTCGCTTCTTTTGGTTTTCACAATGATTAGTCTGTGTTTAGAAATATTTCTTTCTTATTCCACTTACGCTAAATATTTAAAGTGGTTAACACTTACTTTACTCGCTTACGTCGCAGTCGCCATCGTTTGGCCAATCGATTGGAGTGCTGCCTTGACCTCAACCTTCATTCCTACCTTCATTTCGGACCGTGAATTTATTTATTTATTAATTGCACTTCTCGGTACGACGATCTCACCTTATCTTTTTTTCTGGCAAGCCGGACAGGAGCGGGAAGAGGAGCGCATGCATCGCCATCATCATAAAGCGGACGGAACGGATCGAGCACTTGTAAAAGAAATCCGTAACATGCGCTTAGATACAGGTGTCGGCATGCTCGTATCAAATATCGTTGCCTGGTTTATCTTGTTGATTGCGGCCGGCGTCGTCCATCTTTCCGGCGGATCCATAGAGAGTGCAGGAGATTTAGCCAGATTACTAATCCCTGTGGCGGGTGAATGGGCTGGTTTGGTATTTGCTCTCGGTATTATCGGCGTAGGCTTGCTCGCTGTACCGGTTTTGGCTGGTTCTACAGCATATGCCGTTGCAGAAGGTCTAGGTTGGAAAACGGGCTTGGATAAGCCGTGGCACAAAGCACGCGGATTTTATGGAGTAATCGGCATCTCCACCTTGATTGGTTTGATCTTTTCCCTTATGAATTTTTCACCAATTGGCCTACTGGTAGCCTCGGCCGCATTAAACGGTGTGATCGCGGCGCCACTTTTATTGGCGATTTTGATGGTCGGTAACGATAAAAAGCGCATGGGAGCGTGGAAAAATGGCGTTTGGTCTAACCTTTGGAATGGAATTGTCGTAGGTGGCCTTGGTCTCGCGACCATTTGCTTAATCGCTCAATCTATCAGGACCTAGCCAAGCTCTGGTTTTTGTGGAAATCTCGGGGTCCGTTCTTTTCATGAGAGGGAATACGGAATGAGCAAAGAACGACTCGCGCGCAAATTTCCGAGCCTCATCCATCTGCGTCCAGCTTCGCTTGGCCAAATGGCCGCGGACCACCACTCCGTCATGTACGGTGAGATCATCCGCTGGCGTATATTGTTTAAGAAGCTCGATACCACCTCCGCCAAAGCCGATCGCCTTGAATGGAAGTCGGAAACCAAGATGCAGGTCTTACTGCAAACGTTTCACGATCATTTCGTCGGCAGCCTGCGTAGGGCAAGCGGTCGCAAGACTGTGCCCATGTATCACGGTTCACCCGCAGATTTTGATCGCAACTATCCAATCTGGCGCGATGCATGTCGCGATGTCGAGGAGCTCTATGACTACCTCGTCTCCTATCTACCTCGTCTGCTCGAGGTCGATGGCCAGAATCGCGACCTGCATCACATGTTGCGACGCCCGGAAGAAATTCGAGCAACGCACAATCCGATCAAGCTGCTCGATCTAGCGCGCAAACCAATGCCGCCAGACCGTATCTGGGACGACTGGCATTGGATTCGCCGCTTGGCGCAATCCAAGCTCGTGCTCGCGCAAGCATTCTTTGAGTATCGTCGCTCCGGCTACGCGCCAGAGACGCTTGAGGATGAAGCGGTGCAGCTCAAGCGTTTCCTTGAGCGCGTTCTGTTTGAGCGCGGTTCCAAGGAAAAGGTAAAAATCGTCGCATCGCTGGATCCTGAGCACGCCTTTGCG